>Ga0247608_10000300_pt1 | contig 86501 bp, 72 predicted proteins | sample 176DNAGHGlowgp2_FD_193490 | JGI IMG/M metagenome (GOLD analysis project Ga0247608, IMG submission 193490) | Sheep rumen microbial communities from Palmerston North, Manawatu-Wanganui, New Zealand - 1766 DNA GHGlow gp2 | ecosystem: Host-associated > Mammals > Digestive system > Stomach > Rumen ... | reverse complement strand
CTCAGCCTAATATCAGTATCGCGCTCAAGGAGCTCGAGTCCGAGATAGGTATGCAGATATTCTGGCGTACCCCGAACGGAATGGTGCTCACTCCCGAGGGTGAGGACTTCCTCCTCAGAGCCAAAGAAATAGTTGAGAGTATGCACAGCCTCGAGGCGGACTACTCCAACAGGTCGGACGATACCGTTTCACTCAGAATAGAATCCACGCTCTCAACATATGTTGCTCCCGCTGTCGGAATATGGATAAATTCCTTTGCCGATACCGACAAGATAGGGATACACCTTACCGAGACCGTGACCAATAAAATAATCGAGGACGTCAGCGGCGGACGTGCCGATATCGGCGTTATCCGCATCCCCTCGAGCCAGCTCGGCGTGTACGCGGAACAGCTCAAGAGCCGTAAGCTCAGCTGCCGTACAGTTACGGAGTACACAATGAAGCTGCTCATGCGCTCCGACCACCCGCTTGCCAAGTACGACGATGTGCCGTTTGAGGAGCTCAAGAACTATGTTCAGATACTCCACGGCGACGACGAGCTCAGCGTATTCGGCAAGAACTGCGTGAACCCCGAATACTCCGAGGAAACGCAGAACCGCCTCCTCTACGTCTACGACCGAGGAAGCAAGATGAGCCTCATGAATACGGTCAAGAACGCGTATATGTGGGTCTCGCCCGTACCGAAGCAGGCTTTCCCCGACGGCGGCGTCGTAATGAAAAAGTGCTCGTATGCGAATATACGTATGCGCGACCTCGTTGTCTGTAAGAAAACCAACGAGAATAACCGCCTGATAAAGGAATTCATCGAATTCATGGCGGGCTTCGTCGAGCAATCCATCGGCACGGAAGAAGAATAACAGCGAGGGCTCGGAATTTCCGAGCCCTCTAAAATAATAAAGAATAAATAAGAACGAATAAATAATAATTAAGGTGTCCGCTCGCGCGGACATTTTTTTGAATATAAAAAAGAGCGAGAAACTCTTGGGGGACAGTTTCTCGCTCTTTTTTATAAAGGATGAAATTAGAGAAAAACTTTAAAGAAAGCGTGTGTTATGATGTATCCGCTCTTTCTATGATTTTATTATAGCACAGGATATCGCCGAAATCAAATATATAATTTTTATCAGTATATATAACAGACATATTATTGTTTATATCAATTAATCAAATACCGTGATATATTTATCATATACACCAAAAAACAAAAAACCGCAGGTCCGAGCCTGCGGCTTTGGTTCAAAGAGCTTCCTTTATAGCCGATTTTGCCTTGGTGACTATGGTCTTATCGTTTTCGTATGACAGGATATTCGACGCGTAGGAGATATCGACCCAGCGCACCTCCGCTATCTCGTCCTCCTGTGCGTGGAAGTCGACATTGCGAGCCCTCGCGAGGAAATACACGACCACCTTCATCGTGTCCTTCTTCGGAGAGTAGGTCACGGTCTCGCGGAAGGTGGGGTCAATGATGACGTCGATATCAGTCTCTTCCTTTATCTCGCGCATTGCTGTCTGTACCTCGGTCTCGCCTGCTTCGACGTGTCCCTTCGGGAAGGACCAGTGACCGCTGTTGATATGCTTTATCAGCAGTATCTCGGTATTGCCGTGATATTTACGATAAACAATAGCTCCGCATGATTTTTCGTGAAGCATATTCTGTCCTTTCTTGCCTGCGGGAGGCATATTTTCGGAGCCGTCAGCCGTGCTCCTATTGGTGTTACCTATATTATAACACACAATTGTGAAAAAAGCAACAGGCGCGGAGATTTATTTACGGTTTATTTATCTTTGGATACCTTCCCACGGCAAAAAAATTACCGAAATTACTCCCAAGCTATTGCAATATTTCTCAAAATGTAGTATAATGTTTAGGATATTATAATCGGGTATTATGGCGTATTTCGCCTCCCGACAAAACAAAGGAGGAACAACATTGGCAAAGACAAAAACTGTCAGCAAGGCTCCCGCAGCCGCACTGAAGTACCCCGTAAAGCCGCCTGCATACGTCAAGTACAGGTGGGCATACTACATCGCGGCATTCCTTATCCCCGCCCTGCTGACACTTCTCGCTTACGCGCTCTTCGGAGTTTATCCCTTCGGCGAACGCTCCGTGCTGACCCTCGACCTTAACGGTCAGTACGTCTACTACTTTGAAAACATACGCGACGCCTTCTGGAGCGGCAGAAATCCGCTGTACAGCTGGGCGCGAAACCTCTCGGGAGGCTATCAGGGCGTTATCGGCTACTACCTCGCGAGTCCCTTCACCTTCATCGTCATCCTGCTCCCGCGCAAAATGATAATTGAGAGCCTGATGATAATGCAGCTCTGCAAGGTCGGCGCGTGCGGAGTTACCTTCTGCGCTTATGCTCAGAAGTCGAAGAACGTCCCGCCGATACCGTCGCTGCTCTTCTCGACGATGTACGCTCTCATGGCATTCGTTGCCATTCAGCTCATCGACCCCATGTGGGTGGACGGTCCTATCTTCCTGCCCCTCATCATACTCGGTCTCGAGTACCTCGTTGACGACGGCAGAAAGATAAACTTCATAATCCCCACGGCGCTCATGTTCATCGCCAACTTCTACATCGGCTTCATGGTAGCTATATTCGTGGGAATCTACTTCGTTTACTACCTCTTCTTCGGCACAAAGAGGAAGTTCGACCTCAAGGGCTATGCGATGACTATCGGCAGAATGGCTCTTGCTACGGGCGTGGTGCTGCTGTGCAGCTACATCATGATAATGCCCGTATACAACGCGCTCGCACTCGGAAAGTTCGACTTCTCGAAGCCCGATTACAGCCTGCGCACGATGTTCAACCCGCTCGAGCTCCTCGCTACGTTCCTGCCCAACCAGTATTACTCCGTAAACGTTGACGAGGGCACGAGAATGTACGGACGTCCCGAGGTATACTGCGGCGTGCTCAGCTTCGTGCTCATGCCCATGTACTTCTTCAACAAGAACATCAAGACGAACCGCAAGATAGGCTACGGTCTTCTGCTGTTCATCATGTTCTTCAGTATGTGGATAAAGCCCATAAATATGATGTGGCACGGCGGTCAGGACCCGAACTGGCTCCCCTACAGATACTCCTTCCTCGTATCGTTCATCGTCGTTTCCATGGCGGCGGAGACATTCTCCAAGCTCAAGGGCTACAAGCTCAGCATTGCCCTTCCCGCAGGAGTATTCGGAGCTATCGCGGCGCTCATCTTCATATTCGACGCCGTTATGCCCAACTTCAACTACAATGAGGAACGCTACAAGTACGTGGCGAAGCTCCCCTACAAGACCACGCTCACGATAAACGGTCAGTCCGTCGAGCACCTGTGGCTCGGCACACTCGCCTTCGGAGCGGCTCTCGCGGCGATATACCTTATATTCGCCTACAGCTACAGCCATGCGAAGAACAAGAAGTCACGCACTTACATCGCGTGCGGAATGGCGATATTCGTGCTCTTTGAGGCGGGCTACAACACCTTCGACACTATCCTCAAGATAGACAAGGAGGTTTACTACTCCTCCAAGAAGTCCTACGAAACGATAATGGACGCTCCTGTGGTGGCAAAGCAGCTCAAGGACTACGACGGCGGCTTCTACCGCACTGAGAAGACCTTCTTCCGCAACGTCAACGACAATCAGGCTTACGGCTTCAAGGGTCTCTCGCACTCAAGCTCAGTCATGAACACGAAGGCTATCAACTTCATCGAGACTCTCGGCTACACGACCAAGAGCTACGAGACAAGATACGACGGCAATACCCCCGTGGCTGACTCACTGCTCGGCATCAAGTACGTCCTCAATGACCCCGTAAGGAACGACAAGAACGGCAAGTCACTGCTCAGCCCGTACTACAACCTCGTATACACCAGCACATACAGACACGACGGTCACGACGCAGACCTCGAGGTCTATGAGAACCCCGACGCTCTGCCGATAGGCTTCATGGCTGACGACGATATCCTCCGACTCAGCTTCCTCGGCAACGACAACCCCTTCAACAGCATGAACAACTTCCTCAGCTCGCTGACAGGCAATACTCCCGACTATTCGGGCGCTCTCCAGCCAAAGCAGTACTTCTGGCGCATTGCGGAGAATCCCGAGGTAGAGCTCAACGAGTGCTGGGAGTCGAACTACAACGGTCAGCACTGCTATAACGCGAATGCAGGTGCAAGCGACCCGACAGTACGCATACACCTCACGACGCAGAGCGACGACTACCTCTATATGTTCCTCAAGTCGGACAACCCCAAGAAGTGCAATCTCTGGGTATCCGATACCAAGAACGAGGAGACAGGCGAGTTTGAGAACTTCAAAGGCTTCGGTCAGTACTACGACGGCTATGATTACTCCATCGTCAACCTCGGCTCATATCCCGCAGGCACAGACCTCGAGATACGTATGACTATCATACAGGGCGACAAGACGGGCAATAACGAGTATATCATGATAAAGGACTTCCAGTTCTACCACTTCGACTACAACACGTTCCACGAGGATATACTCAACCTCAAGGAGAATCCGTGGAGCCTCGACCTCGAAAAGACAAAGGACGACTACCTCGTGGGCGACGTCGACGTCAAGGAGGGACAGCTCCTCTACACGTCTATCCCCTATGAGCCCGGCTGGACTATCAAGGTCGACGGCAAGAAGCTCAAGCCCCAGTTCGAGGACACTGTCAACGATTCGGGCATGAACCTCGCGGTCAACAAAACAAACGGCGAGGTCGGCGAGTACGTAGTGCTCAACGCTCTCATCGGTCTGAGACTGCCCGAGGGTCACCACACCGTGTCAATGAAGTATTCGCCTCCCGGATTCCGCGCAGGCGTGCTGTTCATGATACTCGGCATAGCAGTCATCGTGCTATTCTTCATCAAGGACAGAAAAAACAACATCATCTATGTACAGGAGCGCGAGTACCGCGAGCTCCGCAAGAAGGGCATCGACCCCGAGACGGCGGCGGCAGAGCCTGTAGAAAAGACAAAGATAATCAAGTCCAAGGGCGCTGTAGCCGAGAAGGTGTACAAGTCCGAGGCTGAGAAGAAAAAGGACGCCGACGAGCGTGCCGCCAAAAAGGCGAAAGCCAAGGCGGCTAAGGAGGCTGCCGAGAAGGCTAAGGCGGAGGCTGAGAAAGCTGCTGCCGAGGCTGAGCGTGCGGCTGCGGAGGCTGAGGAATTCGACGACGACCTCGAGGACATCGGCGACGATGTGACCGAAACAACTGAGGAGGCTGCCGAGGAGGCGGCTGAGGCTGTGGAGGAAGCCGCAGAGGAAGCTGCTAAGGACGATTCCAAGCCGAACGACGGCAAAAACAAAAAGAAAAAGTAACTGATACAGTCCCTGTACATTAAACGTACAGGGACTTTTTTTATGCGCTGCGGAATGAGCTGCCGCACGCTTTCTGTGCAAAAAATGCTATCTTTTGATAATTATATTGACTATGAGTGGAAAATGTGCTATGATTTACGTACCTGATTATGTGTAAGGAGTGATACTATGATAAAACGTGTTATAGCAGGCGTACTCAGCGCGGCGCTCTGTACCTCTGCGGCTTCAGGCGGAGCTCTCGCCCTCGACCTCTCGGACGCGCTCCCCGCACCCGAGGCAGGAGTAACTGCCGACGAGCCTGTATCCACAGCCCCTGTGACTACGACTGCGGCTGCAACAACAACAGCAGCGGCTACCACATCTGCGGCGGCAGCTACGACGGTCACAACTGCGGCAACTACTGCGGCGACCTCCGCGGTGACAACGACCGCGGCGACTACTGCTCCCGAGCCGACAGCAACTGTAGAGCTCGGCGAGAGCATAACTGCGGCGGTCTATGAGGATGGCTCGGTACTCATCAAGGGCGACGGCGCGATGAACGATTACAGAAGCTCGCCGTTTGAGAATCTGAAAATAAAGAGCGTCCTCATCGAAAGCGGCGTCACAAGCATAGGCAATGCCGTGTTCCGCGGCTGCGACGAGCTCGCGGCAGTAGGCTCGTCCGAGCTGACGGACGGCGTTCTCGACCTCCCAGACAGCATAAAGTCGGTCGGCAGCAGCGCATTCGAGGGCTGTACCTCCATAAAGGAGATAAAGCTCGGCAGCGGCGCGGAGTCCCTCGGCGGCTTCGCTTTCGCGAACTGCACGGGCATTACGAGCCTGACCGTCCCCGCTAACGTGACCTCTATGGAGAGGGGCGTTTTCAGCGGCTGCACCGAGCTGACGGAGCTCACGCTCCCCTATGCGGCAACGATGGCGGCTTGTACGGCGGCTGACGGTGAAACCAACCCCGACCGCTCAGTTACAGACCTGTTCTACGACGAGCACTGGAACTGGGGGAACAGCTCCTTCGATTCCTCCGCCTACAAGCTCACGAAGATAACGATAACAGGCGGCGATAAGATACCGCAGCACGCGTTCGCGAACCTAAAATGCCTGACCGAGGTAGACCTCAGCGGCACGAAAATAACAAGCATCGACAAGTACGCGTTCAGCAGCTGCACCTCCCTCGCGGACGTGAAGCTACCCGACTCGCTGAAGAATATCGGCGAATATGCCTTCCTCGACTGCGCGGCTGTCAAGGAGTTCGCCCTCCCCGACGGGCTCGAGACTATCGGCTGGGCTGCATTCGGAAACTGCACAGGCATCAGCAAGCTCACTGTCCCCGAATCCGTGACCTCCATGGAAAGGAATATGCTCTGCGGCTGTACCGAGCTCACGGAGCTGACCCTCCCCTATGCGGCAACAGACGCCGTATGCACGGATATGGACGGCAATACCAATCCCGACCACTCCGTCACCGACCTCTTCTACGACGAGCACTGGAACTGGGAGAACATCTCCACCGACTTCACCGACTACAAGATAAGAAAGATAACGATAACAGGCGGCGAGAAAGTACCGCAGTACGCGTTCGCGAACTTCAGCTGCCTGACCGAGATAGACCTCAGCGGCACAAAGACGGTGTTCATCGACGCCTACGCCTTCTATAACTGCTCGGCTCTCACGGACGTGAAGCTCCCCGATACTCTCACGGTGCTCGGCGATTACTCGTTCTCGAAAACGTCCATTGCCGCCCTTCCCGACAACGGACGCATCGCAGCTCTCGGCAACGGCGTCTTCGCGGACTGCCAGAAGCTCGATGTCACGACATTCCCCGAGAGCTACACATCAATAGGTATGTCCACATTCCAGAACTGCAAGGGCATAAAGACATTTACCGTTCCCGAGAGCGTAAAGGCGCTCGGAAAAATGTCGTTCAGCGGCTGCACCGAGATGACGGAGCTCACCCTCACGTATGCCGCTACGGAAGCAAGCTGCACGGAAGCGAACTCCTCCGCCACGCCCGACAACTCCGTCACCGACCTCTTCTACGACCAGCACTGGAACTGGGAGAACAGCGCTTTTGATTCCTCGCTCTACAAGCTCACGAAAATAACGCTGACAGGCGGCGGCAAGATTCCGCAGTACGCGTTCTCGAATTTCGGCTGCCTCACCGAGGTCGACCTCAGCAAGAGCAGCATAACCCAAATAGACCAGTACGCCTTCAACAACTGCACTGCTCTCGAGGAGATAAAGCTCCCCGAAAGCCTGACCTCCATAGGCAAGGCTGCGTTCAACAACTGCTCGGCGGTGAAGGAGTTCGCTCTGCCGCAGGAGCTGAAGGCTATATACGAGTACGCCTTTGCGGGCTGCACGGGATTGAACAGGCTCGTTATCCCTGACAGCGTGACGCTGATGGAGCGCATGATGGTGAACGGCTGCTACGCCCTCGAGACCTTGCAGCTCCCCTATGCTGCAACGAACGCAAAAACCGCTGCTGCCGACGGCGACGTCAACCCCGACAATTCCGTAGCCGACCTCTTCATCGACCAGCACTGGAACTGGGATAACAACAATATGGACTTCTCGCGCTATAACATCTCCAAGATAATCATCACGGGAGGCGAGCGCATTCCGAAGTACGCATTCTCGAATATGAGCACGCTCCGCGAGGTGGACATCTGCGGCGCGGATATCAAGTCCATAGAACCGTATGCATTCAACGAATGCACGGGGCTCACCGCGGCGGAAATTCCCGAGACCGTGGCTGAGATAAAGGAGAATGCCTTTGCGGGAACAAATGCAGACATATTCGTTTACGGCAAGGAGACCGCCCTCGCGGATGCCGCTCTGACCGAGGGCTACGCAGGCACGATACACGGCTATAACGAGTCCGCGGCAAAGACCTATGCCGACGCAAACGAGTACAAATTCCAGCCGCTCGACGGCAGTTCGGTCATCAGTCCCTCATTCATCTCAATGGCTGTCGGCGACACCTACAAGATAAAGACAGGTCCGAACGGCGTATCGTTCGTCTCGTCCGATGATAAGACAGCGGCTGTTGACAAGAACGGCGTTATCACTGCGCTCGCGAAGGGCTCGGCTGTCATCGAAGCCACTGCCTCGGACGGTACGAGCTATACTATCGACGTCGAGGTCAGACCTCAGCCCGCGCTGTATACTCTCGGAGACGTCAACGAGGACGGAAAGATAGACGCGAAGGACGCCTCGGCAGTGCTCGTCGCGTACAGCAGGAGCTCCACGGGCGCGGACAACGGACTGTCCGCCGCACAGGCAAAGGCTGCGAACGTGAACGGCGACGCCCTCGTCGACGCAAAGGACGCGTCTGCGATACTCGCGTACTATGCGCTCGCCTCCACATCGGAGGGAAGTGTGCCCTCGCTTGAGGAATTCCTCAAAAAGGATTAATAAAAGCGGAAAAGCCCCGAAGCTCAGACTTTCGGGGCTTTTTGGGCGGCAAATATAAAAAACGCAAACATCTCACTGTACCTATTGCTATTTCTGCGAATGTATGATATAAGCGGCGTGTCGCCGCCTCCGATTTCGCGGCAAAGATAAATAAACCGTAAATAAATCACCGCGCCTACTGCTATTTCTGCGAATGTATGATATAAGCGGCGTGTCGCCGCCTCCGATTTCGCGGCAAAGATAAATAAACCGTAAATAAATCCCCGCGCCTATTGCTATTTCTGCGAATGTATGATATAATATAATGAATATACTGCGAGGTATGCGCAGTATTAAAGCTAAAAATTTTATCAAGGAGTGTCCGATGAAGGATATTGACATCTATTCGGCGATTTATGACATCGTCGATGAGAATATGAACAGCGCGGGACAAAAGCTCCGCATATCCAAGGAGCTCGTCCTGAGCACCACCACCGTCAAGCCTGGAAAGGTCGATATACTCAAGCTCTCGCGTGAGCGCAACAACGAGACCTTCGTCAAGAAGGCTTACATCTTCATGCTCAACCGCCAGATAGACAGCTATGCCGTCAAGGCATGGAAGCCGCAGTACAAGCTCCCGCCCGATGAGTTCCAGCACAACGTCGTCACCACGATAAAGGGCTCGCAGGAGTTCTTCAACAATCAGGTGAGGATGTACAACAACATCTATTCCGAGAACAACTCGTTCGGAGGAAGCCTTGCGGGGATAGGACGTCCCGCGGGGATACCCGTCTCGGAGCGCCTGCTCAAGGTGTACAGAAAAATGCCGCCGTTCATGAAAAACGCCGCCAAGAAGCTCCTCGGCGGAAGGCGATGAAAGGGATACCGATTCAATGAAGATATATATGGACCTCTCCACCATTATGTCGGTGGACTTCATCACGGGCATTCAGCGCGTGGTGAGGGAGATTACTGTCAGAATGATAAAGCACACGGAGCACGAGTTCTACCTCCTGCTCTATTCCTGCAAGAACAACTGCTTCCTGCGCCTCAGCAACGAGCGCTTTCTCGATTACTTCCTCGAGGGCAAGGGCGAAAAGGGCAGGATACTCACTCCCGAGAAGATAGGCTACCGCGATATACCGTCGGGAGCTATATTCTTCGAGCTCGACGGCGTGTGGAACTCGCCGCTGAAAAGAAGCTACCTCTTCCCCATTCTCAAACAGAACGGCGTCAAGATAGTGACGCAGGTCTATGACCTCATCCCCTTAACAGAGCCGCAGTTCTGCCACGAGAACACCTGCGCGAACTTCATGGTATATGTCGGCGCGAACCTCAAATACGCCGACCTCATCATCACCTCCGCGCAGACCACGATAGACGTCCTCAACAGCCTCACCGACAGGATAGGGCTCGACAGGAAAAAGGCTACGGTAGTCGGTCTTTCGAGCGACTTCTCGAAAAAGAACGACTCAAACGGCTCGGTCGACCCTGCCGTTGAAAAGATAGCCGAGGGAAGCAAGTACCTCCTCATGCTCGGCACGATAGAGCCCCGCAAGAACCACGCCCTCGTCATAGACGCGCTCGAGAGCGGTCTCGCAAAGGCTGGCGTGAAGGCTATTTTCGCAGGACGCATCGGCTGGAACGTCAAGGAGCTCGAGAAGCGCATCAAGACGCACCCGCTCTACAACAAGAGCCTGTTCTTCGTCGAGAAGCCCGACGACGCTACGGTCGACTACCTCTATAAGCACGCCTTCGCGGTCGCATTCCCGACCTTCAACGAGGGCTTCGGACTGCCTATGATAGAGGCGTTCATGCGCGGGACTCCCGTCATCGCCTCCGATATACCCGTACTGCACGAGGTAGCGGGCGACTACGCCGACTACTTCGACCCGCACAGCAAGGAAGACCTCATACGCTGCGTAAACGAGCTGCTCAGCTCCGAGGAGAAATACGCCGCGAAGAAGGCTCGCCTCAAGGAATACGTCCCCTACACGTGGGACGAGGCTGCCGAGGATATGCTGAAGGCGGTAGAATCCGTGAACAAGGACGTCAAGACCGTCCCCGCGGATATAAAGGTAAAGCAGCTCGTCTGCCTGACCGCCCGAAACGACGATATGCTGGCAACGCTCCCCTTCATCGAGGAGTTCATGCCCTTCATCACGGAAATGGTGCTCTGCTGTCCCGACAAGAACGTCGAGGAGCTCAAAGCACGCTATAAGGGTCGCCTCGAGCTGAAATTCCTCACGGACAGCCAGATACTCGACGGCAAGCCCCTCCCCGAGGACCACTCGACGCGCAATTACTTCCTGCGCTGCCTCGCGATGAGGAACCCGCTCATAGACGACGTATTCATCATGACCGACGACGACTACCGCCCGCTTCGCACGCTGACTGTCAGCGACTTCGTCGAGGACGGCAGATACAAGGCGTTCTACTGCTACGACCTAAACGAGTGGCGCGGCACCTACAATAACCCGACCTCGTTCGACAACTGCATGAAAAAGAGCCGCAAGTTCCTCAAGGACAACGGCTACCCGACGATGATGTATTCGTCCCACCAGATGCAGATGATAGACAAGCGCATCTTCAACGAGATGACAGCCAAGTTCCCCGCGATAATCAGCAGCGGCTGCTGCGAGTGGTGTACCTACTTCAACTACGGCGTGGGAACATACCCCGATATGTTCAAGCCCGTCCCGTATGTGACAATGGGCTGGCCTGGCGCAAGGAGCGACTGGGACGTTTTCGTCCAGCCGACAGAGTTCCTCTTTGAGAATCACTATTCGTGCCTCTATGAGGAGGGCAGGGTGTTCGAGGGACTGCGCGAGGACTTCCACGAGAATGTGGCTGAGGAGAACCAGCTGAAAATAATGCGCTTCACCGCCGAGCTCCAGAAGCAGATGGAGTCGAGGCAGGTATACAAGGCGTACTGCGATTCCTACTGGCTGCAATACAGGGAAATGCCGTCGTTCGCGCTCATCACGGGCGGCAATAACAACGGTATCGCGATGTGCGCTCCTCTGTACTTCCAGGCACGCCACAACGGCTGGACAAGTCTGCCGTTCGTGGTCGACAGGAAGATAATCGACGTCATCGGCTCGAAGAAGATAGAGCTCAGCCACTGGTTCACCGACGACGCGGGACATCCGATAACTCCCACGGGAAGAATGTATATCGACCTCAATGACCTCGACTTCCTCCTCCCCGTGAAGAGCCCCGATGTGCCCGAGAGGTGCAAGTTCAATATGCGAGTGCTGCTCGAAGATAAAAACATGGCAGCAGATGTAAGTATCCCTGCGGATATAACCTGAGCGGGGGAAAAAGGAAAGGACAGACAAAATGCTTCAAGCCGTCAAAAATGGTATCGAAAAGATAAAAAAACAGCGGTTCCTGTTTGAAGAGCTCGTAAAGCGCGACTTCAAGAAGAAGTACAAGCGCACCGTGCTCGGTATGCTGTGGAGCCTCATATCACCGCTCATGCAGCTGCTCGTCATGAGCGTCGTATTCAAGAGCTTCTTCGGAGCAGGTCAGCCACACTACACCATATACCTCTTCGCGGGCAACCTCACCTACTCCTTCTTCAAGGACTCCACCTACGGAGGCATGAACGCCCTCATGCAGAATGCGGGCATCATCACCAAGATCAACCTCCCGAAGTATATGTTCCTGCTGTCGAAGAACGTGGCGTCACTGATAAACTTCGGTCTTACGCTCATCGTATTCTTCGCATTCGTCGCAGTGGACGGAGTTCCCTTCCATGTCCGCTTCCTCATGCTGGTGTACCCCATAATCTGCCTCATCATCTTCAACATCGGATGCGGCTTCATACTCTCGGCGCTGTTCGTCATATTCAAGGACGTGCAGTACCTCTACGACATCTTCACGCTCATGCTGATGTACCTCTCCGCCATCTTCTACACCACCACCAACTACAGCGAGAACGTGCAGAAGCTCTTCTACCTCAATCCCATTTACGTGTACATCACCTATATCCGCCATATAGTCCTCGACGGCTATATCCCGGGACTTGCGACGCACGGGCTCTGCCTGCTGTATGCTGTCCTCGCACTCGGTATAGGCGCGCTGATATACAAGAAATACAACTACAAGTTCATGTACTATATGTCATAAGGAGAGGGAAATGAAAAAAATAGAGCTGAATAACGTCTCCGTCTCCTATATAGTCGGAGACTTCTCGAACAGGGGACTCAAGGACGTTGTCATACAGAAGCTGAAGGGACAGTCCACGGCAAAGGAGTTCATCGCCGTAAAGAACGTCACCTTCGCCATTGAGGAGGGCGAGCTCCTCGGTATCATAGGCACGAACGGCGCTGGCAAGTCAACGCTCTGCAAGGTGATATCGGGCATCATGCGCCCGACTGCGGGAACTATGGCTGTACGCGGCAATATAGCATCACTCCTCGAGCTCGGTACGGGCTTCGACCCCGAGCTCACCGTCAGGGAGAACACCTTCCTCCGCGGCGCAATGCTCGGCTATACGCGCGACTTCATGAACAAAACATACAAAAGCATCATCGACTTCGCCGAGCTTCAGGAGTTCGAGGACAGAAAGTTCTCGCACCTCTCCTCGGGTATGAAGTCAAGGCTCGCATTCTCCATCGCCTGCCTCGTCAACCCCGATATACTGATTCTCGACGAGGTGCTCTCCGTCGGTGACGGAGCCTTCCGTCAGAAGAGCGAGAAGAAAATGCTCGAGATAATCAAGGGCGGCGCGACGACTCTGCTCGTTTCGCATTCGCTCGAACAGATACGCCGTATGTCAACTAAGGTGCTGTGGCTCGACCACGGACAGCAGGTCGCATTCGGCGAAACACAGGAGATCTGCGACAGATATGCAGAGTTCCTGAAAACTAAGTAGGAGTAGGTCATGACTAAATATCAGATTCTTTTGACGCTCTATCACTTCCTCGATGAGGAATTCCGAGAAAACAGCGACCGAAGTGAGGCATTCAGGGAGTATCTCGGCAACGTCAATCCGTACCTGTGGACGGACGGCAAGACCGCTGACCCCTCATATTACGCCGACTTCATGGAGATAGCCGATACCCTCTTCGAGGGCGAGGACTGCACGGTCGACGAGGGCTTCGTCTACGCGCGGCAGTACCTCAACGAGCTCAACCGCCGCGAAATAGAGGAGTACGGCAGTTCTATAGATGAGGTGGTGCAGGTGTTCGCGGAGTGTACCCTCGAGCGCTGGAACGCCATAGCCGATAAGCTCCGCGAGAACAAGACCCGCAAGCGCCGCTGTGCGTGCTGCGGCTGCTATACGCTCGAGGAGCCCGAGGGCGGGTACGAGATTTGCCCCGTCTGCTTCTGGGAGGACGACGCTGTGCAGAACAACGACCCCGAATTTTCGGGCGGCGCAAACAAGGTATGTCTCCGCGAGGCTCAGGAGAACTTCGAGGAGCTCGGAGCCTGCACCGAGAGCGCGGTGCCCTTCGTCCGCGAGCCGAGCGCCGAGGAGATAAGCGGAATAGTCCGCGAGCCCGACGACGAGGAAGACGAATAAAGGAGACCTTCTCCTGACTTCTGTTTATATAGAAGTCGAGAGGAGGTCTCCTCTTTTTTCTTTAAGGCTTGGGCATTTTCCTGCGTATATCGCTGAGGCGGTCGAGAGCATTCTCGAGCGTCTCATTCTTTTTCGCATAGTGGAAGCGGATATAGCGGTTCTCGGGCTCCTTGAAGAAGCTCGAACCCGGGACTGCTCCCACGCCGACATACTCAGCGAGCTTCTCGCAGAAGTCGAGGTCGCTCGCGTAGCCGAACTCCGATATATCGAGCAGTATGTAGTACGCGCCCTGCGGCACGGTGTGATGTATGCCGATATCATCGAGTCCGCACAGGAAGAGGTCGCGCTTCTCGGTGTACTTGTCCTGAAGCCACTTGTAGTAGTCATCGCCGAAGCGCAGCCCCGTAACGGCAGCCTCCTGCAGGGGCGCGGCGGCTCCGACGGTGAGGAAGTCGTGTACCTTCTTGACTGTGTCGATGATGTGCGGCGGAGCGATAACGTAGCCGAGTCTCCAGCCCGTTATCGAGTAGGTCTTGGACAGCGATGAGCACGAGATAGTGCGCTCCCACATATCGGGCAGACTCGCGAAATAGGTGTGCTTGTACGGAGCGTAGATGATGTGCTCGTAGACCTCGTCGGTGATGACGAAGGTGTCGTACTTCTTTGCGAGGTCGGCAATTATCAGCAGCTCCTCGCGCGTGAACACCTTGCCGCATGGATTCGACGGGTTGCAGAGTATGAGCGCCTTGGGGTGCTGCTTGAAAGCGGCTTCGAGCACGTCCGCGTCGAAGCTGAATTCGGGCGGATTGAGCGGCACGTATATCGGCTCTGCGCCCGAGAGTATCGTATCAGCGCCGTAGTTCTCGTAAAACGGCGAGAACACGACGACCTTGTCGCCCGGATTCGTCACGGACATCATCGCCGCCATCATAGCCTCGGTGCTTCCGCAGGTGACGACTATCTCGCCATTGGGGTCGATAGGACGTCCCATGAGGCGGGACTGCTTCTCGGCGAGTGCCTCGCGGAAGTTCTGCGCTCCCCATGTAATGGAATACTGGTGGAAGTCCTCGCGTGTGACCTCGGCGAGGCGGTCGAGTATCTCGCGCGGGGGCTCGAAGTCGGGGAAGCCCTGCGAGAGGTTGACCGCGCCGTATTTATTGGAAATACGCGTCATACGGCGTATGACGGAATCGGTAAAGGTAGCTGTGCGGTTGGAAAGCTGCGGCATATTTTTTCTCCTTACTATCATAATTAAACGAAGCGGGCGGATAATATCCGCCCCTACGCTTTTTAAATTATACCATTTTTAGATATTGTAGTCAATATTTCTCTCGTCGATGACACGTCTGGACTTGTGCTCGGAGCGAGTGTTCAGACCGCCGTCGGGATGAACTATCACCTTTGCGGGCTTAACGCCGATACGAGCCTTGAGAGCTGCGGATACCTCCGCTGCAACTGTCTCGTCGTCCTTGTCAACGCCTGCAGCCTTCTCTATCTCTACCGCATACTTGCTTGTGAAGTCCTTCTCGAAGATGCGGATGAGGTACTCACCTGTGAGGTCGCTCTGCTCGCGGATAACAGCCTCGATATCGCTCGGGAACACGTTGACCGCGGAAACGATGAACATATCGTCCTTTCTGCCGAGTATGCTTATCCTGCCGTGAGTACGTCCGCATTTGCACTTTGTAGTGTCGATGCGTCCGATATCGCCCGTCTTGAAGCGGATAAGGGGACGCGCGTGCTTGCGGAGAGTCGTGAACACGAGCTCGCCTGTCTGACCTGGCTCGAGAACCTCGCCTGTGTGGATGTCGATAGTCTCGACGAGGATGTGGTTCTCGGCGATATGAAGTCCGTCATGGTATTCGCACTGTGCGGCGCAAGCTCCGAATATGTCAGAGAGACCGTAGAAGTCGAACACCTCAGCGCCCCATATCTCCTCGATAGCCTTGCGTGTAGCGTCGATAGAGCCGCCGAGCTCGCCCGCAACGATTATCTTCTTGATGTTGAAGTCCTTCTTCGGGTCGTAGCCAGCCTTGAGCGCCTTCTCACCGAGCTGCCATGCGTAGGAGGGCGAAGTCCAGATGATAGTGGGCTTGTAGGTTTTAAGTATGAAGAGAAGTCTCTCACTCGGGAGAGTGCCGCCCCAGATACATAAAGCTCCGAGGTTCTGCGCGCCGATTACGTCGGGACCTCCGACATAGAGCGAGAAGTTGAGAGCGTGTACATAGCGGTCGTTGGGTCTCATTCCTATCTGCCAGAACCAGCGGCTCTCGGTGTCCTGAAACTCATCGAAGTCCTTCTTTGTGAAGGGGCTCATCGTGGGAACACCTGTCGAGCCCGACGAGGTGGAGATGAACACTACGTCCTCCTCGGGTACTGCGGCGAGCTCACCGAGGAACGAGCCTACGCCCTGAGTGTCACGCTGTGTTTTCTTGTTGATGAAGGGGAACTTCTCGATGTCCTTGAGGGTCTTGATGTCCTCGGGCTTAACGCCTGCCTCGTCGAACGAACGCTTGTAGTAGGGAGCGTTGTCGTATGCGAACTTGACTATTTCCTTCAGGTCCTCAAGCTGTCTCTTTTCGAGTTCCTCGCGGGGGAGCGTTTCGAGCTCCTCGTCCCAGAATTTGCTGTTGATATTTCTGCTCATTGTTTTATCCTCCATAATTCTTATTTAGCATATCTGTTTGGTATGTTTATATTATACATCGCATTTCCGCATTTGTCCAATACCATAGTTCTATGATAGGTTATAGGTAGTGGTTATAACTCGGACGGTTAAAACCGCGCGGAGATATCTGACGCCTCGAACAAACTACCGCGCGACCCCGAAAGTTTCGCTCAAGCCTTTTCAAACAAAGGCGCTGCCCTTGACCCGCCAGAGACTCTGTCTCTGGACTCTGCTGGGGCGGCTGAACAGCCCGTCCCCTCTGTCGCTTCGCGACATCTCCCCACACTGTGGGGAGTCACCCCAGACCCTGCAGGGGTACGCAGTACCCCTGACCCCATATTTCGCGCCATAATCTCCTCAAAACGATAGCAATCTCCGCGCGGCATACTATGCCGTTTTTATTCTAAAGCCAGCTGTCGAAGGACGGCGAAGCTGACAGAGGGTACGTGCAGCCGTTGGCTGCGGCGTTCCCTGCAAAAACAGCGTAAGGGGCGCAATATTGCGCCCCCTGCATCATATCTTAAATGTACTGTTTATCTTCTCCCACTTCTTATCGCGGGAGTCGATTATCACCTGTATATCCTCGTCCGTGAGGTGCTTGAAGCGCCCCTGCTTTTTCAGGTACGCCGCCACGTCAGTGAACTCCTTGGGCTTGTGATTCAGCGTAAACTCGCCGTTCTCGTACTCGGCGAGGTACCACAGCCCGCAGTCCACGACCTCGCGCGCGATGTCTACAGTCTCGTCGGGAGCAACTCCCCAGCCCGTCGGACACGGCGCTATCACGTGTATATACTTGGTACCCTGTATCTGCGACGCCTTCTGCACCTTTGCGATGAAGTCCGCGATATAGCCGACGCTCGCAGTCGCGGCGTAGGGGATATCGTGGGCGGCGGCTATCTCGAACATATTCTTCTTCGGGCGGATATTTCCGTGGATATTCGCGCCCGCGGGAGTAGTCGTCGTCTTGGCTCCGAACGGCGTAAGACCGCTCTTCTGAATGCCCGTGTTCATGTAGGCTTCGTTGTCGTAGCAGATGTAGATGATGTTGTCGTTGCGGTCGATAGCTCCCGAAAGCGCCTGTATACCGATGTCTGCGGTGCCTCCGTCGCCCGCGAAGCCGACTGCCGTGAAGTCCTTGTACCCCTTCGCGCGCAGTCCCGCCTCAACGCCCGTGAGCATCGAAGCCGTACCCGCAAAGGTCGAAATAATCGAGTTGTTGGAGAAGCAAAGCTGCGGGAAATTGAAGCCCACCGCTGACATACAGCCTGCGGGGAGAACCGATACCGCGTTCTGTCCGAGGACTTTCAGCGCCGCCCTTACTGCGAGGCTTCCGCCGCAGCCCGCACACGCCTTGTGTCCGTAGAAATATTCCTCGCGCGAAATGCTGTCCGCGACCTTATTAGCCATTGTCCCCGCCTCCTATGCCGATGAATTCGACGCCATGCGCGCCGTTTGCGATGTCAGTGTATATCTTTTCGATGTCAGCGGCGGAGATGTTGCGTCCGCCGAGACCGCCGATGTAGTTGCTGCCCCTGACCTCAACGCCCGCCTTTTTCAGCGCGGAGTTGACGTTCGTGAAGACCGTGCCCTCGTTGCCGAAGCTGACGTCCTTCTCGAGAACTGCGTAAGCCTTCGCATTTCGCAGTATATCGGCGATTTCCTCGTTCGGGAACGGGCGCATATAGCGTATGCGGACAACTCCCGCCTTCACGCAGTTTTTGCGGAGCTTATCCGCTGTCTCGCGGCAAAGTCCCGCTATGCTGCCGAGCGTGACGATGATGTAGTCGGCGTCGTCGGTGAGGTAGCTCTCTGTCAGACCCGTGTACTGCCTGCCGAACGTCTCAGCGAATGCCGTCTCAGTCTCGGCGATGACCTCCCGCGCCGCGAGCACTCCCTCATGCTCCTTGAACTTGAAGATGTAGTTGGTGTCGGGACCTGCCGAGAACGCCATATTCCGCGGATTCTCGAAGTCTATGCGGTTGTCGGTCTCATACGGCGGCAGGAAGCTGTCAGCCTGCTCGCGCGTGGGGATATCAACCGTCTCGTATGTATGCGTCAGGACGAAGCCGTCGAGATTCGCCATAAACGGCGTAGATACGCGCTTATCCTCGGCTATCCTGTAGCTCATCAGCGCGAGGTCGAGAGCCTCCTGCGCGTTCTCGGCATAAGCCTGAATCCAGCCGCTGTCGAGCTGAGAGAGGCTGTCGCGCTGGTCGCCGTAGATATTCCACGGGAGCGCAGTCGAGCGGTCGGCGTTCATCATAACGATGGGGAAGCGCCCGCCAGCCGCGTAATAGAGACATTCCGCCATGTAGAGCAGTCCCTGCGAGGAAGTCGCCGTGAATGCGCGCGCACCTGCGGCGCTTGCTCCGATAGCGCATGAGAGCGCGGAATGCTCGGATTCAACGTGTACGTACTCGGCGGTGAGACTGCCGTCCTCGACCATTTCCGAGAGCCGCTCAACAACGATAGTCTGCGGGGTTATCGGGTAGGCGGATATGACCTCGGGACGCGCGAGGCGTATGCCCTCGGCGAAAGCCTCGTTGCCTGACAAAAACTTCTTCATTTGCGCTCCGCCTCCATTCCGATTGCACCGATTCTGCATATTTTCGCGCATATTCCGCAGCCCTTGCAGAAGTCGTAGTCAATGACCGCCTTGCCGTCCTTTATCGCTATGACGCCGTCGGGACAGTAGAGGTAGCACTGCTTGCAGCCCACGCATTTTGCGCTGTTGATGACGGGGCGAATGCTCCGCCAGCCGCTGTTGACGGTGACGAGATAGCCCGCCTCAAACGACGTATTTTCGGGGACTTCCGCAAACGCGAAGTCCTTCTTCTCCCTGATATGCGGTCTCACCTCGACACCTCCTCTGCGGCTCTGAGGAGCGCGGCGATGTTGCGCTCCTGAATTTTCTGCGGCATATAGCCCTTTATAGCTTCAACTGCATTTTCCGCCGTGACAACTCCCGACAGACCGACGAGCAGTCCGAGCATGACGGTGTTGACCGTGGGGAGCCTGTGCTCCGCCGCGATGCCCTCCGCATCGAAGGTGAGCGCTCCGTCTGCCGCGGACTTGGAGTTGACGATGATGCGTCCGCTGTCCTTGAGCAGTCCGCGCAGTGACGGGCTGTAGAGCGTATCGTCGAGCACGACGATGAAGTCCGCGTGCTCGGTCTGGCTCCTGTCAACAACAGGCTTTGTATCGAGCTTTGTGAACGCGCGCACGGGAGCTCCGCGGCGCTCGGGACCGAATGACGGGAACGCGAGCGCGTATCTGCCGCCGTCCGCGGTATATGCCGCTCCGAGGAGCTTTGCGGCGGTGAATGCGCCCTGTCCGCCGCGTCCGAGCCATAATATCTCAGTCATAATGATTCTCCTTATCGCTTGGTATAGATAAATTATACCCCCGTTACGCGCGGGTGTCCAATACCATAGTTCTATGGTAGGTTATAGGCGGTGACTATATGTTGAGGTAGGCTTTTATCTCCTTGATGTATATCTCAGCCATTTCGCTGAGTATCACATTTTTCAGCGTGATATAGCCTATCTCCATTATCTCGTCGGAGTCGTCCTCGAAGGGCACGGCAATGTAGTCCGAGCCGTTGAGCTCCTCGCAGATGATGCCCGAGCACAGCGTGTAGCCGTTCAGTCCTATCATGAGGTTGAGCATCGTCGCGCGGTCGTTAGCCTTGATAGTACGCTGATAGTCGGCAGTGCTGAGGAGCTCCTCCGCGAGGTAGAAGGTGCTGTTGTCGCCCTGCTCGAACGAGAGGCAGGGGTAGTCCGCGAGCTGCTCAAAGGTTATCTTCTTCTCATTTGCGAGCGGGTGACCCTTCCACAGGTAGACGTAGGGCTTGCACTTCGTCAGCGTGTGGAACTCCAGTCCGCTCGAGTGCAGGAGCTTCGTTATCGACTTGCGGTTGAAGTCGTTGAGGTAGATTATGCCTATCTCGCTGCGGAGAGTCGCGACGTCGCTGATGACCTCGGCGGTCTTTGTCTCGCGGACTGCGAACTCGTACTCGGCGGTGTCAAACTCCTTGACCATTTCAACGAACGCCTTGACCGCGAAGGAGTAGTGCTGCGTGGAGACGCCGAACTTCTTCTTGACATTGCCCTTGCCGATGTACTTCTCGGCGAGGACGTCGAACTGTCCGACCACCTGCCGCGCGTATTGCAGGAACTCCGCGCCGTCGTTGGTGAGCGTGACGCCACGACCGCTGCGGTTGAAAATCTTAATGCCTATCTCGCGCTCGAGCTCCTGTACCGACGCAGACAGCGACGGCTGCGAGACGTAGAGCTGCTCCGCTGCTTTGTTCATGGAGCTCGTCTCGGAGATAGCGAGTATGTATTTGAGCTGCTGTAGTGTCATAGGTTACCTCACATTCTTTGGTCGGGGTGGGAAAAATGCCGCGCGGAGATTGCTTCCGCCTCGATAATACTAACGCGCGAACATAGGGATTCCAAAGGGACTGTGTTCCTTTGGCAGGTCAAGGGCAGCGCCCTTGCAGGGTCTGGGACAGCGTCCCAGCGGGTCAAGGGCAGCGCCCTTGTGGGTGCTAAGGGCAAAGCCCTTAGTCGCTGTCCTATGGACAGCGAAACAATCAATTATTGAAACTCTTCCCTTCGCAAACAATCCTGTGAATTGTTTGCGAACGAGATAATCACCTTTTTTCGTGTGGGACGTCGAGGACGCCGTCCCCTACAGATTTTTCGTATATTGCGGGCGGATGATATCCGCCCCTACTGGGCGGAACGCCGAGGGCGGCGTTCCCTACAATGTGTCGCTATAGGTTATTTGTTAATTGGCGGGCTGATTTAATCGTAAAGCCCCGTGCTGAAATAGCGGTCGCCGCGGTCGGGGAAGACCGTCACGATGTTGCCCTTTGCGCCGCTCTCGACGAGCTTGAGCACCGCCGCCATTGCCGCTCCCGAGGACGAGCCTGCAATAATGCCCTCGGTCTTCGCGAGAAGCCGCGCTGTGCTGAACGCCTCATCGTCGTTCATCTTGATGACGCCGTCAACGAGCGACATATCCATAGTCTCGGCGATGAAATCGTTGCCGATGCCCTCGATATTGTAGTCGGAGTGCTCGCCGCCGCCCATAGTCGAGCCGACGGGGTCAGCGAGTATGCCCTTCGCAGTCGGCACGCGCTCCTTTATATAGCGGAGAATGCCTGTGTAGGTGCCGCCGCTTCCCGCTCCCGCAACGACATAGTCGATGTGACCGTCGAGAGCCTCGTATATCTCGCGTCCCGTAGTCTCATAGTGGGCGAGCGGATTGCTCTGATTCTTGAACTGCTCCAGCGAGATGGAATCGGGTATCTGCGCCTTTATCTCCTCCGCCTTTGCGACAGCTCCGAGCATTCCCTTCTCGCGGGGAGTGTTGATGACCTCTGCACCGAGAGCACGCAGCAGAGCCTGCTTTTCAGCCGAGAACTTAGTCGGGACAACAAAGATTATGCGGTAACCGCGGTTGAGCGCCGCAAAGGCTATGCCAAGCCCCGTATTGCCCGCGGTCGCCTCTACGATAGTGCCGCCCTTTTTCAGCAAGCCGCGCTTCTCTGCGTCGTTGAGCATATACAGTCCAGTGCGGTCTTTGACGCTTCCCGACGGATTCCACAGCTCCAGCTTCGCGAACACGTTCACGCCTTCATTCTGTACGATATTTCCGAGTCTCACCAGCGGCGTACTGCCGATGAGCGCCTGCATCGAATCATAGTAGTTCATCACTTTACCTCCGCTTTCTCAATAGCCTGCGCGATGTCCGCGAGTATGTCGTCAATGCTCTCAATGCCCACCGACAGGCGGATAAGTCCGTCCGTTATGCCGACCTTTTTGCGGATATCAGCGGGAATAGAGGCGTGCGTCATCGTTGCGGGGTGGCATACGAGGGACTCCACGCCGCCGAGGCTTTCCGCGAGCGAAACGAGCTCGAGGCTCTCGAAGAAGCGGCGGATATCGTAGTTCTCACGGAGCTCGAACGATATCATCGCGCCGCCGTTTTTCGCCTGTCTGCGGTTGACCTCATAGCCCTGACTGCTCTCAAGCCCTGGGTAGTAGACGTTCTTGACCGCCTTGTGCGCGGCGAGGAATTCAGCCGCTTTCTGCGCATTCTCGACGTGTCTGTCCATGCGCACCGCGAGCGTCTTTATGCCGCGTATGAGCAGGAACGAGTCAAACGGTCCGAGGACTCCGCCCGTGGAATTCTGAATGAAGGCAATCTTGTCGGCGAGCTCCTTCGTGCTGACTACGGCAAGTCCCGCGACGACGTCGCTGTGACCGCCGAGGTACTTCGTCGCGCTGTACACAACGATGTCCGCACCGAGCGCGAGGGGCTTCTGCAAATAGGGAGTCATGAAGGTGTTGTCCACGATGACGAGCAGACCGTGCCTGTGCGAGACGTCCGCTATCGCTCTGATATCGGTGACTGTCATCAGCGGATTTGCGGGGCTCTCGATGACGACAGCCTTCACGTCGTCGGTTATCTGGCTCTCGTAGGCGGCGGGGTCAGTCGTATCGGCAATGGTGTATGTGAAGCCGAAGTGGTCGAATACCTTGTCGAGGAGGCGGAATGTGCCGCCGTAGACGTTGCTCGAGATGAGCACGCGGTCGCCGCTGTGGAGGAGGCTGAGCACTGCTGTCAGAGCCGCCATGCCCGAGCCGAATGCGAAGCCCGCGACGCCGCCGTCGAGGTCGTTTATCAGCGCTTCGAGCGCCTCGCGGGTGGGATTGCCTGTGCGCGAATACTCGTAGCCGCGCATCTTGCCGAGACCGTCCTGCTTGTAGGTCGAGGTCTGGTATATCGGGATATTGACTGCGCCCGTGCGCTCGTCAATGGAAATTCCGCCGTGTATAAGTGCTGTTTCTGTATTATTATAGTTGCTCATAATTATTCTCCTTTTGTATTGAGCCGTTAGCCTTTAGCCCTTAGCCGTTAGCTAATAGTGTCGCCTGACGGCGATATTTTCAGATTTGTCCGCGTCTGCGGACACCGCAAGCTAATGGCTGATGGCTGATAGCTAATGGCTTTATTCGTAATCGTAGCCTGCGGTGTAGGACGCCGATATCAGGCTCACATTTTCAAATGCTCTCATGCCGTCTGCTCTGCCGTCGAAGTATTCCTTCTGCACCTTCGCGGGCGGCATATACGTATCTATCTGGAAGCCGAGCGAGTACAGCGCACGCGATACCTCGTTGTAGTCGAAGCCGCCGCGCATCACCTCGCCGAGCTGTGCCGTTATCTCCTCGAGCTGTGTGACTCTCTGCGGGAAATCGCCCGTCTTTATCGGGTAGTCGAATACGACCTCACTCCCGAGTGATGACAGCTCCGACATCTGCCTCAGCGTATCTGTGAAGACGTCGAGCGTGAGGTAATACGACACGCCGAGAATGCTGAAAAACGTCTTTTTTGTCGGGTCGAAGCCCGCCGCGATGAGCTTGTCGCACATTCGCTCCTTCTCGAAGTCGACGGGTACGAAGTGGACGTTTTTGCGGATATTCCACTCGAGCTCGCGTATCTTTTCGAGCTTGTAGCGCTGAGTGTCGGGGTGGTCTATCTCGAAGACCTCGATGTTATCGTTCGCATTGCGGAACGAAAATGTGTCCGAGCCCGCGCCGCATATCACGTACTGTATCTTCCCGTTTTCAGCGGCAAAGTCCGCGAGCCTGACCTCGTTGAAGTGTATCCTCGACAGCGGTATCGGAGCGAAATACTCGTTTATCAGGAGCTCCGTCTCCTCGCGGGAGAGCCGCTCCGAGCCGCCGAGCTCACTGCTGATGAGCTCGTATATGCTGTCGTACTCCTCCCTGCCCATGAAATCGTAGGCGAGGTAGTCGTCGAATATCTTCTCGCGCGACCTGTTCGAGTGCCATGCCCTTACAAATGCGCATATCTTAGCCGTTACGCTTTCTCTTTCATTGACCATAGAAACTTATCCCTTCCATAAAAAAATGCGCAGAACGCTTACGCATCCCACGCATAAAGGTATACTCGGTGACGTTCAGGAGAAGTCGCAACATCGCTGAGCACAAGCGCGCAGAACACGTATCTTAGCCATATTACACATACAACACCACATCATATTTGCTCTCATGTTCAGCACTTCCTTTCTATTCATTGTATTCCTATCGGAACTGTATGTATTATAGCATTTCCCTATTGAAATGTCAATAGCCTACAGCTATATTCGGCGATAGTTATAGAAATTCCCTATAATTTACATAGACTTTGTAAAAATACGCAAAACCATGCGTGGGCAAGTTCCGCCCGACCGCAATTTTACGCCATTTCACATTTTGGGCGTTCCAAACTATTACGTAACGTAAGGGTTGCAGAACGAAAAAATTCTCCGCGGAACGCCGAGGGCGGCGTTCCCTACAAATAATAATGAGAAATACCCGAATTGTAGGGGCTGATGCCCACATCAGCCCGCAGAAAAAAGACTGTGTCATTTTTTAAAGTCAAACTATGACGTAACGTCAGGGTTATAGACCGTCTATCATTTTTGTTCACGCAAAAATAAAGAAGCCAAAAATCCTTATGCAGATTTTTGGCTTCGCTTACACATTCGTATATACATTCGTATCATCTTTTCCACCTCAGCAGATGTGACTGCAATTTGTTGAACAGGAATGTCACGGCGATTACTACAAAGCCGATAACGAGCAGTCCTGTAATGGTTCGTGTGTAGTCTCCGAAATCGGAGTAGTATTTTACATAGTAGCCCATTCCGTCGCGGGCACCTATCATCTCCGCAGATGTGAGAAGTATGAACGATACGCTCAGTCCCTGATTGCAGCCGAGGAATATCTGCTGTAATGACGCGGGAAGAATAACGCTGAACAGCATCTCGGGCTTGCTGACGTTGAGCACCTTCGCGGAGTCGATTATCCTCTTGTCCACGCCGAGCACGCCGCTCATCGTTCCTGCGAATACAGGCCAGAACGTTGCGAGGAAAATTACGAACACCGACACGGATTTGAACGTCGGGAGAAGTGCGATACCGTAGGGGATATAGACTATCGGAGGTATCGAGCTGAAAAACTTTGTTATGTAGGTCGCGGCACTGCCTATTCTTGCGCTCCAGCCGATGAAAAGTCCGAGCGGTACTGCGACTGCTACCGCGATGAGGAAGCCTGCCAGCGTTGTGCCGAGCGAGCTGCCGATGTTGATGAGTATCTGCTGTTTGTCCTCCGCGAACTGGTGTATCACCTTGCCGGGAGCGGGGAAGAGCAGCGGATTGAGTACGTTGAATTTTGCCGTCGCGAGCGACCATACGCCGAGCAGCACGTAGATAAAGCCCACAATATCGAGCAGCAGAGCAAGTCCCTGCTCCTTCTTTATAAATGTTGAGGCAATGAACGCGATGAGCTCCAAGCCTGCCGCAAAGGCGATGAGTGCGCCTGTGAAAGTAGGATTCGTCGATTTGTCGGGTATGAGCTGTATCAGCAGCAGTACAATGAACAGCAGATGCGTCACGCGGAGATATCGCTTTTTCGTCGTCATAGTACCACCTCGTCTCCGCCGATACGCTCGGCTACGTCATTGTTCAGCAGCGAGAGTATGCGGCTGCGGAACTTGCCGTACTCGTCCGTTTTCACGAGGTCTGCGCGGTTTCGCGGACGCTCGAACGGTACGTTCACGACCTCGTTCACCGTTCCCGGGTGAGCTGTCAGAACAACTATCTTGTCCGAGAGGAGGATAGCCTCGTCAATATCGTGAGTTACGAATACGACCGTCTTGCGCTCCTCTGTGCCGTCGCCCTCCCACAGCTTGAGCAGAAGCTCCTGAAGGATTATGCGGTTCTTGGGGTCGATAGCGCTGAACGGCTCATCCATGAGGAGTATCTCCGTGTTCATCGCGAGTGCCCGCGCGATAGCCGCACGCTGCTGCATTCCTCCCGAGAGCTGTGAGGGATATTTCCCGCCGAACTCTGCAAGTCCGACCTTCCTCAGGAATTCGTCCGCTATCTTCTCGCGCTCACCGCGCTTTATCCCGCGGCGCGACTGCTTGATACCGAACTCGATGTTCTTCTTTGTCGTCATCCACGGGAAGAGGGAGTAGTGCTGGAACACCACTCCTCTTTCTGTGCCTGTGCCGTGAAGCTCCTTGCCGTCTATCTGCACCGAGCCGCCCGCGGGGGCGTAAAGCCCCTCGAGCACGCTCAGAAGCGTGGACTTGCCGCAGCCGCTCGCTCCGACGACGCTGACGAACTCACCTCTGCCAACTCCGAAGGAGACATCGTGCAGCGCGTTGAAGCTGCGCTTGTTCTCTATGTAGTTGACGGTGAGGTCCTTTATCTCTATCTTATTCGTAGTCATCAAAATGCTCCTTTAGTGATGCGTAGATGTCATCGCTGCCCTCAGCTAAAATGCTGTCGAGCGCCTTCTTGTAGATGTCCGTATTGTAATGGGGCTCTATGTCGAAGTCGTCTGTGTAGCCGAGCTCTACGATAGTCTCCTTGAGCGTTACCGTTCCCTTCTTGTCAGGGTCGGGACTCGATACGCTGTAGCCGCCGTAAACCTCTGTGTCGATGAAATCCTCTTCAATGTTGATGTATTTCTTTACGTCCTTGACCGTCTTTTCGTGGTCGGTCTGGGTGAAGCGATATGCCTTGATGAACGCACGCTCAAGAGCTGTGTATGTGTTGGGATTGCTGCTGAGCGCCGCTGTCTTGGCTACCTGACGGCAGCACGGCTGATTCTCGAGTGCCTTCTCGTGTGCGCAGTAGTAAACTACCTTGTAGCCCTGCGACTTAGCGAGCGAGGTGTACGGCGAGTATGCCGAGGCTGCGTCTATGTTCTTGTTGAGGAGCGCTGCATATGCGTCCTTCTGGCTGTCGAAGTAGACGATGTTGACCTTGTCTGCGCCCTCGCCTATCTCTATGCCCGCGTCGCGGAGAAGTATCTGGAGCTCCGCGTCCTGTACGCTGTTCTTGACTGAAGCGACGTTCCTGCCCTTGAGGACCTCCACGCCTGCCTCGTCCTTGTCAGTGAATTCGGGCTTTATGACGTAGCCGTGACCGTTGGTCATCGCTCCGCCGAAAACGGATATCTCATGTCCCTGACTCGCGAATGTGAGTGTCGGCACCGAGCCGATGAAGGCTACATCGAGTTTGTCGGACTCAAGTCCGTTTACGAGCTCGGAGGCGCTCGAGAACTGAGTGAGCGTTACATTCAGTCCCTCTTCCTTGAAGTAGCCTTCCTCGGCAGCTACGAACGCGAGCAGATGCGCCGTAGAGTTGAGATAGCCAATGTTGATGTCTGTCTTTTCAGGCTTGCCGAGAGCAGCCGCTGCGTCGTCTCCGCAGCAGTCGGCAGGCTCCGTGCAGCAATCCTTGGTGCTGTCCTTGCAGCAGTCGTCCGCAGCGTCGTTTGCGTGGGATACCGCAGCCGTGCTCGGCTCGGAGCTGCTCTCTGTAGCGGTATTGAAGGCGCCGCAGCCTGTGAGCAGCGGAAGCCCTGCGAGTATAGCTATTATTCTTTTCCTGTTATTCATGATTATCACCTTTCGCATTTCATATTAAATAAGTGGGTATTGATTCGTTTCAGCGACATCGCATTCGCTCCGAATTGGTGATTTGTCTGTATGATTTCATTTTCATCACTCCTGTTTTCTTCGATGAACTAATCATACCATACCCGTAGGTATTTGTCCAATACGAAAGGATTATCGTTGCATATAAGCAAACCCTATAACAAAAACAGTCCCGAAAGGGGAGCCCCCTTTGGCGGTTTCGCAGGATACCGAATATGTACCGTAGATTTACGGCTCGGTAGCCCACAAATTCCGCTAAGGGAAGCACTCTAAAGCTCACGCTTTCGGGACTGTCTGCAATACTATTAATGAATAAGCAATATCTGTACGCTGTTACTGCTTCTCGGAGTTGATGAACATATCATAAATGCGGCGTATCGCCTCGGGAAGGTCGTTCTCGCTGACGCCGATGATGACGTTGAGCTCGCTCGAGCCCTGGTCTATGAGCTTTACGTTTATCCTCGCGTGAGCCATTGCCGCGAATACACGCGCAACCGTACCGCGGGTGTTCTTCATGCGTCTGCCGACTACTGCGAGGATAGCAAGACCGTCCTCGACGTCGATGTGGTCGGGCTCGACCTCGCGGCGGAGCTCCGCAATGACCTTGTCACGGACAGGCTCGAGCTTCGCAGTCTCGAGGGTGATGCTCATGGTGTCGATACCCGAGGGCATATGCTCGAACGAGAGACCATTGTCGTAGAGCACCTTCAGCACCTTCAGACCAAAGCCCATTTCGTTGTTCATCATCGCCTTTTCGATGTTGATGGAGCTGAAGCCCTTCTTGCCCGCGATGCCCGTGATAGTGTGTCCGAGCGACTCCTTGCTGAAATCGTGGTCGTTGGAGACTATCATCGTGCCCGCATCCTCGGGAGCGTTGGTGTTGCGGATATTTATCGGTATGCCTGCCGAGCGCACGGGGAAAATAGCGTCCTCGTGGAGCACGGAAGCGCCCATATACGCGAGCTCGCGGAGCTCACGGTAGGTTATCGTCTCGATGACGTCGGGCTTGTCGACTATGCGGGGGTCAGCTACGAGGAAGCCCGAAACGTCCGTCCAGTTCTCGTAGATGTCAGCTCTTACGGCGTTCGCGATGATCGAGCCCGTTACGTCCGAGCCTCCGCGCGAGAAGGTCTTGATGACGCCCTCCGTTGTCCTGCCGTAGAAGCCCGGGATAACGGCATTTTCGAGTCCCTTGATGCGCTCGCGGGTAGCCTTCACTGTCTCCTCGAGCAGAAGATTGCCCTTGGTGTTGAACACGATAACGTCAGCGGCGTCAACGAAGTTGAAGCCGAGGTACTTCGCAAGCACCTTGCCGTTGAGGTACTCGCCGCGGCTTGCCGCGTAGTCCTTTGCGGGACGTGCCTTGAGCTCGCGCTCTATCGTTGCGAACTCCTCGTCGAGGGACATATCCATGCCAAGCTCGGAGATTATGCCGTTGTAGCGGTCCTTTATCATCTTTAGGTCGTCGGAGAAGTCGACTCCGCTGCCTGCGAGCTCGCAGCACTTGTAGAGCATATCCGTGACCTTGATATCGTCGGAGAAGCGCTTGCCTGGTGCGGACGGCACAACAAAGCGGCGCTTGTCATCGGACTTGATGATAGCGGCGACCTTTCTGAACTGATTGGCGTCAGCAAGGGAGCTTCCGCCGAATTTTACTACTTTATAAGCCATAGAAAAAACCTCTTTCGGGATTATTGATATTAAAGTGGCAATATCAATTATACTCCAAAAAATGGGGAAAATCTATTGACAGACCGCCAAATTTAGCAGTAAGTTCCGTTGTGTTTTTAGTAAATACGCTTGTACGCGAGCCACGGACAGCTCTGTCTGCGTCCCCGCACCTCGTCCCTTACTCCGTATCGAACCAGTACAGCTTGTCGGGAACGCTCCTGTTTGTCGGGTCGTAGCCGACGTATATACCGCTCGCACGGAACTCGTTCCCGAGGCTTTTCAGGGTCAGGATATACGCGGACTTGTCCGCTGCCGTGCTGAGGTCAGTTTTCAGGTAATCATCGCACTCTCCGAAGCGGTACTCCACTGCGAGGGTGGGAATGATGTAGTAGAGCTTGATAACGTGCTGGCGCGTGGCGTTGCTGTCAGCGCTGCCGCCGTAGTTGTTGGAGGGCACAAACGCCAGCAGACCGTCGTTTGTCTGCTGGATATTCGCTCCGCCGTAGCCTTCAAACTTCATCTTCAGGCGCTCGCGGTTGGTGATATCGTAGGTGTACATCCAGCTGCCGCTGACGCCCTCAATGCTGATGATGCAGAGCTTGTCCCGCCATGTGAAAATGCTGGTCGCGTAGTTGATATCGGTCGATATCGTGTAATACTGCGTTTTCACGGTAATGGGGGAGTATTTCTCGCCGTCGAAGCCGCCCGTTATCTCCGCGGGGACTCCGTCACACTCCGCGGATAGCACGCCAGGGACGCCCGCCTCGTTGACCTCAGCCGCGCCGAACTCCCCTTTTTCGAGGTCGTACTCCACAACGGTGTTGACGACCTCCTGCGAGAGGTCGTATCCCTCGGTTTCGTCCGCAACAGGCGTCCCCTCGTTTTTGTACAGGAGCAAGCCCTTTTCGCTCGGCTTCATCCACCACACGAACCCGCTCGTCTCGCATATCTCATGCTCACTGCCGCTGTCGGGGTCAACGGATAAGACAACGGACTTCATGCCGCCGTTCTCCGTATCAGTCCTGTAGTCGACGTAGGTAGGCTTGCCGCCCGCGTCAATGAGACAGTCGAAGCAGCCGTTGTACTCGAGCCCCGTGTGCGTGACGAGCTCTCTGCACTCGCCCGACGCGATGTCATAGGCGTAGAGCGACGAGTCATGACTGCCGCAGAGGTCGTCGTAATTCATCGCTAAATAGTACGTCCCGCCGATGAGTACGCTGCTGTCCACAAAGCCTTTGCACGGTGTATCGGCAATTTTTTGCAGTGTCTCATCACGGCTTTTCACAAATTCGGGGTCGGCGTCGTCTATGTAGCTTCTGTTGCCGTAGCTGTCCCTCACCTCGGGAGCCTTGCACGGCGAGAGCCGCTCTCCGAAGTCGATGCCGCTGAGGTCTGCGGAGTGCAGTCCCGCAGGAGGCTCGCCCTCAATGACCTCGTAGCGGATATCTACAGGCTCGAAGTCAGCCTCGGTCAGCTCGAGATATAGCGACTCAGTTGCCTCCTCGGTGACAGCGGTCGTGACCTCGCCGTCGGGCTCGCTGACATCGGGCTTGTCCTCGCAGGAGCACAATCCCGCGAGCAGTGTGACTGCGGCAAAAAATGCTATTGTCTTTTTCATGATATTTCTCCTTTTCTGTAAGTTGCGACGTTCCGCTCGCCCGTCATTATTTAGCTGTTTGCGGGCGCACGGATAAGCAGCACACCAAATCTTTGATTTGGATTGTGATGCTATATGCAGCTTTGCTGTAATGTGCCCCTACGCCTTATTTCCCGATGATGAACAGCTTATCGGGAGTAATACGCTCCGATGTGAAGTACCCGACCATATCTGCCCAGGTTTTGCTGTCGCTGCTCTCCGTATCGAACGAGAGAACATACGTGATATCGCCGTCACAGGAGCTTTCAAGCATATCGCCCTCGGTGATGAGGTACTGTATGCCGAGCTTCGGGAGCACGTAATACACCCTTATCGGGTCGTTCATACCCTCCCGAGTGCCTATCAGGACGCCGTCTCCCGCCTTTTCCACAAAGCTGATATCGAACTTGTTGAACGTCATTTTCAGGCACTCGCGGCTCGCGATATCGTATGTATACATACAGGAGCGGCGGTCGCGGTCGGTGGTGACTACGGAGAAGCAGTCCTCCCATACGTAGATACTGCCGTCCGTCAGCTCGGTCTCGACCGTGTAATACTGCGTTTTCACGGTGATAGGAGTCGAAAAGTCGCCGCCTGTCACCTCCGCGGGAATGCCCTCGCAGGTGCAGTATTCAAGGGGCGGCTCTGTATCGGTTTCGCGGAACTCGCCGCTCGCGCGGTCATACTCTAATAACGAGCATTCACCGTCCTGCCTCTCAAAGCGTATCAGGAAGCCGTTCTCGCTCTCCTTTATCCACGAAATATAGCGCTCTGTAGACAAGAGCTCGGTCAGCCCGCCGCTGTTTATATCCACGGAGTACACTTTATACGTCGGAGAATCGGAGTATCTGTCCTTCCCTTCGAGGAAAATAAGCTCTCCGCCTGCTGCAAAGAAGCGAAAGCTGTCGGCATCACCGCGCGCGAGCCCCTCCCGCGTGAACAGCTCCGAACATTCACCGCTTGCGATTCTATAGCGATATACAGCCGTATCGTAGGTGTCGTTGAAGTTGTCGTATACCATCGCGAAATAGAGGTCACCGTCGAGGAATGTCACATCGTTGAAGCGCCCTGTGCGCTCGGTATTCAGGACTTTTTCGCACTTCTCGCTCTCGGGGTCATAGCAGAAAAGCTCCATATAGTGCTGACCGCAGAGGTCGTCGTAATTGACCTTGAAAAAGACCTTTCCCGCGTGGAAGTACACGCCCTCGCAGAAGCCCTCACACGGCGAATCTATGAGCTTTTGGAGGGCTTCCTCGTACTTCCTCTGCATTTCCTCGTCGTAATACTCAGGCGTGCGTCTCCTGCCGCGCACCTCGGGAGCCTTGCACGGCGACATCTCCGTGCCGAAGCCGATGCCGCTCAGGTCGAGAGTCTTCAGCAATACGGGCGCATCTCCCGCGGCGTCGCTGTATGCGACCTTCACGGGGGTGAAGTCCGCCTCGGTCAGCTCGACGTATGGCGGCTCTGTCTCAGCCTCGGTAATGACGGCAATTGTGACGTCGCCGTCGGGCTCGCTGACGTCGGGCTTGTCCTCGCACGAGCACAGCCCGCAGAGCATTGCCGCGGCGGCAAATAAAGCAATGTATTTTTTCATAAAAAGCCTCCTTTTAGGTGGTCAAACCTATAGTATCATATATAAGTGATTTTCGGCGAGGAAAAACACGAAAAATTTTGAAACTTTGTATATTCATACAATTGCGTGTGCCTGTTTTTGTGCTTTATCAACAAAAATAGTTGCAAAAATGCGCTTTTGAAGTGTCTGCACGTGCCGCTTTTTAGTTGAACGCCGCTCGCTTCTTCCAAAAACTCACAAATTGTTGTACGCGTTGCGCGTACATTCGTCTTTGTACCGTATACAGTTGTTTCACGTGGAACAATCGCCAAAAAGAAAAAAGGCGGCAATAATGCCGCCAAAAGCAGAAATTTGTCAGAGAATAATGAGAACTCATTGCTATATTATATGCTCCTATAGTACGGATAATTCTTTTTGATTGATGATTAAATGATTTAATCTTTATTTCGAGACGACGGGGATTGTTATATGATTTAAGCATAAACTGCTTGCCTCTACAAATTGTTTCCCGCCGAAATCAGACTGAGCCGTTTGTACAGACTGAGCGAGCTTGCGAGCGGCAACGAAATATGGGAGCTGGGGTGACTCCCCACAGTGTGGGGAGATGTCGCGAAGCGACAGAGGGGACGGGCTGTTCAGCCGCCCCAGCAGAATCCAAGGACAGAGTCCTTGGCGGGTCAAGGGCAGCGCCCTTGTTTGGAAAGGCTTGAGCGAAACTTTCGGTTTCGCGCGGCAGTTTGTTCGGAACGGAAGATGTCTCCGCGCAGCCGCTTTTCTGAGTTGTCGCCCACCGTCATTATCCGCTCCGCTCCCACATAGAATAGAGGGAATGGGGTGATAATATGGAAGAAAAAAGCATTCTTGTGGCGCTGGCAGGCAACCCGAACGTCGGAAAATCGACCGTTTTCAACGCTCTGACGGGCGCTAAACAGCACACGGGCAACTGGGCAGGCAAGACCGTCGCCTGCGCCGAGGGCAGCTACTCCCACGCGGGAACACGCTACACGCTCGCCGATATCCCAGGTACCTACTCCCTGCGCGCGGGCTCCGCGGAGGAACAAGTCGCCCGCGATTTCATCTGCTTCGGCGGCGCCGAGGCGGCTGTCGTGGTCTGCGACGCGTCCTGCCTCGAGCGCAACCTCAACCTCGCATTGCAGGTGATATCAGTCATCCCGCGGACGGTCGTCTGCGTCAACCTCATCGACGAAGCCTCGCGGAAGGGAATCGCCGTCGACACGGATAAGCTATCGGAGCGGCTCGGAGTCCCCGTGGTGGCGGCGGCAGCCCGCAGCGGCATCGGTCTGGCGGAGCTGCGCGAGGCTGTACACAAGGTCGCAAACGCCGATACTCCGCCTGTTCCGATACGCGTGAAGCTCCCGCAGGAAATAGAGGACGCGGCGGCTGAGCTGGCGGAGCTCATGGACGGGAACTCGCGCAGGGCGGCGGCTCTTCGGCTCATGGAGGGCGACCGCGGATTCGTGACCGAAGCCGAAAAACACGGCGCTATCAGCGTTCAGGACGGCGACAGGCTCGCTGAGCTGATGTCGCGACTCGGGGAGGCGGGCTACTGCGGCGAACACATCGCAGACGCCGTGATATCGGCATTTACAGAGCTTGCCGCCGACATCGCCGCGGAGGTCGTCACCTACTCCTCCGCCGAGCCCTACAGGCGCGACCGCCTCCTCGACCGCATATTCCTCAGCCGCACAACTGGCATTCCCGTCATGCTCGGGCTGTTTCTGCTCGTCATGTGGCTGACCGTGGTCGGCGCGAACTATCCCTCGGAGCTGCTCTCCGCGCTCTTCGACAGGGGCGGCGACCTCATGACAGCGGGACTTCACCGCGCGGGAGCTCCCGACTGGCTCGAGGGCGTGCTCGTGCAGGGGATATACCGCACGCTGACGTGGGTGATATCGGTCATGCTGCCGCCTATGGCGATATTTTTCCCGCTGTTCACGCTCATGGAGGACATGGGCTATCTGCCGCGAATCGCGTTCAATCTCGACGGCTGCTTCAGGTGCGCGGGAGCGTGCGGCAAGCAGGCGATAACGATGTCGATGGGGCTGGGGTGCAATGCGTGCGGAGTTACGGGCTGCCGCATCATCGACTCCCCGCGTGAGAGGCTGATAGCTGTCATCACGAACAGCCTCGTCCCCTGCAACGGCAGATTTCCCACTATCATAGCCGTTATCACGATGTTCTTCGCGGCGTCGGGCGGAGCTCTCGCCCCCGTCTTGCAGGGCGGTGCGCTCGGACTTGTCCTGCTCTGCGGTGTGGCGATGACCCTGCTGACGTCAAAGCTCCTCTCCGCGACCGTGCTCCGCGGCGCGCCGTCCTCCTACACGCTGGAGCTCCCGCCGTACCGCCGCCCGCAGGTCGGGAAGGTGCTGGTGCGCTCGCTCCTCGACCGCACCGTGTTCGTCCTCGGCAGGGCGTGTACGGCTGCCGCGCCGTGCGGACTGCTGATATGGCTCATGGCAAACGTCCGCATATCTGGCGAAACTCTGCTCTCGCTCGCCTCGGGAGCACTCGACCCGCTCGGTCAGCTCATGGGGCTCGACGGCGTGATACTGCTCGCATTCGTGCTCGGCTTCCCCGCGAACGAGATAGTCGTGCCGATAATCCTCATGGCGTACCTCGCGGACGGCAGTCTCGTCGAGCTCGGCGACACGGCTCAGCTCCGCGACCTGCTGACCGCGAACGGCTGGGATATGCGCACTGCCGTATGTATGCTCATCTTCACGATGTTCCACTTCCCGTGCGCGACGACCTGCATGACCATACGCAAGGAGACGGGCAGTCTCAAATGGACGGCACTGAGCTTCGCCCTCCCGACCGCAGCGGGAGCTCTGCTCTGCATGGCGGTCAACCTGTGCTTTAAGCTGATTTTATAAAGCCCGCTTATGCCGAAATGTGGCAATACTCACCATTGCAGACACCAAACTTTGTGAATATAGCACCTTGCTTTTTTTCGGGAAATTGTGTATGATAATAGTGTATGCAGTCCGCGCCACCCTCTGCTTCGGCGCGGAGCTGTAAAAATCCGAATGAAAGAGGTCATCACTATGAAAAAGTTCATCGCTTGTATGCTCCTGTCCGCCATGGTTTGCGGAGCCTTCGCTTCCTGCGGAGACAAGGGCGAAAGCTCCAAGCAGGAGGCTACCACCGCTCCCGCGACCGAGGCGACCACGGAGGCTCCCTCAGCTGAGGCTATCACCGAGCCCTCCGCTATCAGCGCCGAGGACATCGACTTCGAGGATACCGTCGTTGCTCAGTCGGGCGACGCCTACCTCGCTATCGTTGACGGTCAGTGGTGGATACAGTACTGGGGCGGAGACGACCCGACCAAGGACTATCTCACCTACAATGCGGGCGTTCCGACCATAACAGGCAACGGAGACTATACAGTAAGCGTTACCGCCGATACCAAGGGCTTCCGCTACGATACCACAGGCTCGCCCGACGACCAGTACGTGCCCAGCGGACTCCAGTTCATGGCGGTCATGATAAAGGACGGCGAGGACAAGTTCCCCGGAGCTGTCATCACGGTCAACTCCGTTAAGGTCGACGGCAAGGAGCTCACGCTCGATGGCAAGCCCTATACCTCCTCCGACGACGGACACGAGACAAGAGCCAACCTCTACAACCAGTGGGTGTCCAAGGACAGCATACCGAAGGACGCGCGCTCTGCTGACGGCAAGCTCTACGAGGGCGACGGCGACTCCGCAACAGCCGCGAGCTTCATCGGCGACTACTCGCCGCAGGCAGTCAACCCCGACGATTTCGCTGACGGCTGGACAAACGTTGAGGTCAACTTCACGATTTCAGGCATAGCAGAATAAGAAACGAGGGCTTGACAGGTTTTCTGTCAAGCCCTTTCGGTTAATAGTGAACAGCTGTGTCCGATTTAAAAACTATCGCCGCAAGGCGATGCCGCAATCATTCACTCTTCACTGTTCTATGTTCAATTAAAAAAGGCATAAGGAAGCCGTTCTTCCTTATGCCTTTTGCTTTTTAGCCTGCCGCCTCGGTAGTTGTAGCGGTAGTGGTCGTATCTGACGAGGTATCTGTGTCTGTGTCCGTGCCTGTGCCCGATGTGGTAGTAGCGGTGGAGTCGCCAGTGCCTGTCGTATCGGTGGACATACCCTCGGGAGCTTCTCTCGTGAAGGTCCTGAGGAGGTCAACTACCTTCGGATTGCTCGACTCATAGGTAATGACGTGCATAACAGTCTGCTCCTCATTTCCGATGAGCAGCGTATACCTGAGCTTGTTGAGATCATCATACTTGAATTCGATGAACACAGCTTCTCTGCCGTCTACCTCGGGATACTCATAAGCGACCTCGGTCACGCTCTGATCCGACTCAGCCTCACGGAGAATGCTCTCGACTTTTGAATGAGCCATACCAGCGTCACACTTATCCATTATCATCGAGTCCATAGCATAGCCGCCGTTAAGGATATACGGCTCGTTCTCGTAGGTGATGATATCGTCGGAGAGCGCCGCAAAATCCTCGTCGAGGAACCAGTCCTCGGGTATCTGTATATAGCCGAATTCATCGTTTCCGACTGTCTTTACGGCGAAGGTCTGCTCGTCATAGTCCCATGTTACAGGGCTGAGCTTGTCAACAACGCGCTCCTCGAGAGACTTCTCCTTCTTCTCGGTGGTGGGCTCGGTAACAGGCTGAGTCGTAGGCGGCTGAGTATAAAGCACGGGAGGCTCGGGCTTGGACAGCTTAGCGTCGTCGAGCTTGGAGCTTCCGCAGCCTGTGGTGATGATTGCGGCAGCCGCGATAACGGCTGTTACAGCAGCAAATTTTTTCATTTCATATTACCCCTTATTTAAAGATTTACATCTCTGCCATAAAACTATAACACAATTTCCTCGATTTGTCAAGTAGAGCGGGATTTTCAGGCAGCTGCAGCAGAGCTGCATATAGCTGCGAACGGCAAATCAATGTAGGGGACGCCGCCCTCGGCGTCCCGCTAAAAACGGAAAATGCCTCCGCGCAGCTATCAGCTCAGCTCAAACATTCCCGTGTAGAGCTGGTAATACTTGCCGTGCATCGCTATGAGAGCGTTGTGGTCGCCGCGCTCGATTATCTTGCCGTTTTCGAGTACCATTATCGCCTTCGCGTTCCTTACAGTGGAGAGGCGGTGCGCGATGACGAACACCGTTCTGCCCTCCATGAGCGAATCCATGCCTTTTTCGATGTGAGCCTCGGTGCGCGTATCTATGGAGCTCGTCGCCTCGTCGAGTATCAGCACGGGCGGGTCTGCGACTGCCGCGCGCGCTATCGCGAGAAGCTGACGCTGTCCCTGCGAGAGGTTAGCGCCGTCAGCCGTGAGCATGGTCTGGTAGCCGTTCTCGAGGTGGGTGATGAAGTAGTCCGCATTCGCGAGCTTCGCCGCCGCGTAGACCTCCTCGTCGGTCGCGTCGAGCTTGCCGTAGCGGATATTCTCCATTACCGTGCCAGTAAAGAGGTGGGTGTCCTGCAATACTACCGACTGCGAGCGGCGCAGGTCGCGCTTCTTTATCTTGTTGATGTTGATGCCGTCGTAGCGTATCTTGCCGTCGGGGACGTCGTAGAAGCGGTTTATCAGGTTCGTGATAGTGGTCTTGCCCGCTCCTGTGGAGCCGACAAACGCTATCTTCTGTCCCGCCTTCGCGTAGAGGCTTATGCCGTTGAGGACGATCTTGTTCGGCTCGTAGCCGAAGTACACGTCGTCGAGCTCGACGTTGCCGCGCACCTCGGTGTAGGTGACTGTGCCGTCAGCCTTGTGCGGGTGCCTCCAAGCCCACTTGCCCGTGCGCTCGGGAGCCTCGGTGATTGAGCCGTCAGCGCCTATCTCTGCGGGGACGAGCGTTACGTAGCCCTCGTCAGCCTCGGGCTTCTCGTCAATGACATTGAATATCCTCTCAGCGCCCGCGAGAGCCGTCAGGACGGCGTTGAGCTGCTGTGATACCTGCGTTATCGGCTGTGCGAACTGGCGCGTGAACTGGAGATACGAAACCAGCTTGCCTATGGTCATGCCGCCGAAGCCGTTGACCGTCATTATACCGCCGACTATAGCCGTTGCGGCGTAGTGGAGGTAGGAGAGGTTGTTCATTATCGGCATGAGGATATTTGCGAAGGTGTGCGCCTTTGTTGAAGCGGCGCAGAGTTCCTCGTTGAGCTTCTCGAACTCCTCATTCGCGGCGTTCTCGTGGCAGAATACCTTGACGACCTTCTGTCCGTCGATGAATTCCTCGATGTAGCCGTTAGCTGTGCCGAGAGCCTTCTGCTGCGCGATGAAGCCCTTGCTGCTGTGCTTGCCGACTATGCCGATGACCATGATTATCAGCACAAGCATGACCACGACGATTATTGTCAGCAGCCAGCTGTACAGTATCATCATCGTGAACACGCCCACGATAGTGATAGCGGAGCTGATACACTGCGCGATACTGTTGCTGAGCATCTCGCGTAGGGTGTCAGTGTCGTTGGTGTAGAGCGACATCAGCTCGCCATGAGTGTGCTTGTCGAAGTAGCTTATCGGGAGCGCCTCCATTTTTGTGAAGAGGTCGTCGCGGATACGCTTCAGCGTGGTCGTGGAAATCTTCAGCATTATGCGCTGATACAGGAACGTAGCGCACGCTCCCGCCGCGTATATCGCTATCATCGCGCCGAGCGTGAGTATGAAGCGGTGCTTATCCCACTCCCCGCCCTTGAGAGCTTCCTTGAGGTTGTCAACTATGGGGCTGAGCAGGGCATTGCCCGCAACTGCTGCCGCAGAGCTGAGCGCTACGCCGAGCACAACTATCGCGAAATGGAGCTTGAAGCCGTACATATAGCTGAATATACGCTTTATCGTCTTGCCCGTATTCGCAGGCTTCTGCGAGGGCTTCATATCCTTTTTTGGCGGCATTATTCATCAGCTCCTTTCTGCTGCGAGTCGTACACCTCGCGGTATACGGGGCTGCTGACAAGCAGCTCCTCGTGCGTGCCGATGTCGGTTATCCTGCCGTCGTCCATGACGATGATGCGGTCGGCGTCCTGCACGGAGGATATCCTCTGCGCGATGATGAAGGTCGTCGTATCGGCGAGCTTCTCGCGGAAAGCCTGCCGTATGCTGCTGTCGGTAGCCGTATCAACGGCGCTGGTGGAGTCGTCGAGAATGATTATCTTAGGCTTTTTCAGCAGAGCACGCGCGATGCAGAGGCGCTGCTTCTGTCCGCCCGAGACGTTCACGCCGCCCTGTCCGAGGTCGGTGTCGTAGCCGTCGGGGAAGCCCATGATGAAGTCATGCGCGCACGCCGACTTGCACGCGTCCTGTATCTCCTCGTCGGTGGCATTCGGGTCGCCCCATTTGAGGTTGTCGCGGATAGTCCCCGAGAAGAGCACGTTCTTTTGCAGTACCATTGCCACGTTATCGCGGAGAGCGGTCACGTCGTAGTTGCGGACGTTCACTCCGCCGACGAGGACGTCGCCCTCGGTGGTGTCGTACAGACGCGGTATCAGCTGGACGAGCGAGGTCTTGGACGAGCCCGTACCGCCGATGATGCCGACGGTCTCGCCCGACTTTATATCGAGGTCGATGTGGTCGAGCGCGAGGTTGTTCATGTCCTTGAAGTAGCTGAAGCTGACGCCGCGGAAGCTGACAGAGCCGTCCGCTACCTCGCTGACGGGTTCGGTCGGCGAGACGATGTCGGGCTCCTCGATGAGCACCTCATAGATACGCTGTATCGATGCGCGCGAGATGACGAACATCATGAACAGGAACGACAGCATGAGCAGTGACATCAGTATCTGGCTGACGTAGGTGATGAAGCTGGTGAGGTCGCCAAGCTCCATAGTTCCGCCGACTATCATGTGACTGCCGAACCACAGTATCGCGACTATGCTCGCGTACATGACCATCTGCATGAGCGGCATCGAGAGGATTATCAGCTTTTCCGCGCGAACCTGAGCCGCACGTACAGCCTCGGTGTTGTCGGTGAACTTCTTCTTCTCGTAGTCCTCGCGCACGAAAGCCTTGACCGTGCGTATGCCGATGAGGTTCTCCTGCACTCTTGCGTTCATGTCGTCGTACTTCGTGAGCATCGCCTTGAAGCGCGGGTGAGCGTTGCTGAGTATGAGCGCCGCTCCGATGATGATGACGGGTATCGCGCAGAAGAACACCGTCGAGAGGCGGAGGTTCATCTTCAGCGCCATAACAAGCGCGAATATCAGCATTATCGGTGCGCGGAACGCCATGCGTATGAACATCATGTAGGCGTTCTGCACGTTTGTGACGTCGGTGGTGAGACGGGTCGTGAGCGACGCGGTCGAGAACTTATCCACGTTCGCGAACGAGAAGGACTGCACCTTCCTGAAAAGCGCAGCGCGGAGGTTCTTCGCGAAGCCGACTGCCGCAACAGCGCTGAAGCGTCCCGCGACAGCTCCGAAGAAGAGCGACACGAGCGCCATGCAGACCATGAGTCCGCCCATTCTCGCGACGTAGCCGATATCGCCGTTATTTATGCCATTGTTGATTATCGCCGCCATGACGTAGGGTATCAGCACCTCCATGGCGACCTCGCCCATTATCGTTATCGGCGAGAGCACCGACTGCACCCAGTATTTCCCGACGTGTGAGAGTATTTTTGTGAGCATCAGGTTCTCCTTTCTGTGTCTCTATGTTAAAGCCATTAGCCTTTAGCCGTTAGCTAATGGTATCGCCTGACGGCGATATATTTCAAATAATGTCCGCGTAAGCGGACACCGCAAGCTAATGGCTAAAGGCTAACAGCTAACGGCTCTAAAATAACTGTCATAACGCATTTTATCATATACAATTTTTAATGTCAAGTACAATATGCATAGTTTTTCACGTTTCAGTTTGTGCATATCAACAAACAATTATCCTCTTCCGACTTGTACTGTTTATACAAATCGTACTCAACAGCTTCACCTGTCCTTGACATTTTTGGTGAAATATATTATAATAATAACATATTTGGTCAACCTATATGTACAGTGAAAGGACGGCGACAAGAAATGGATTACAAATTCTCAAAAATAACCCCCGAAATAACCAAGCTCGCAGAACGCTCTATTGACAGCTACAGGATAGACCCTCAGCTCTACACCCAGTACGACGTCAAGCGCGGGCTCCGTGATATAAACGGCAACGGCGTTGTCGCCGGTCTTACCAATATAAGTACAATAAAGGTGCTCGATATGGGCGACGGTATGCCCAATCACGGCGACGGCAAGCTCTACTACCGCGGCATAGACGTCGAGGACATAGTCGAGGGCTTCATCAAGGAGAAGCGCTTCGGCTACGAGGAGACCGTTTACCTCCTCCTCTTCGGAGCTATGCCCAGCGAGCACGAGCTCACGGAGTTCAGACAGCTCCTCGCGGACTTCCGCACTCTGCCCTCCTCCTTCACACGCGACGTCATCATGAAGGCTCCGAGCGACAATATGATGAATACCCTCGCAAAAAGCGTGCTCGCGCTGTATTCCTACGATGAAAAGGCGAACGATATCTCGATTCCCAACGTGCTCCGCCAGTGCATAGAGCTCATCACGCTCTTCCCCGTGCTCGCGGTGTACGGCTATAACGCATACAAGTACAGCAGTGAGGGCGGCAGTCTCTTCATCCACGACCCCCGCCCCGAGCTCTCCATTGCCGAGAATCTGCTGTATATGCTCCGCCCCGACAAGAGCTTCACCGAGCTCGAGGCGCGTATCCTCGACCTCGCACTCGTGCTCCACGCCGAGCACGGCGGCGGAAACAACTCCACCTTCACGGTACACGTCGTGTCCTCGTCGGGCACGGATACCTATTCTGCGATAGCGGCGGCACTTGGCTCGCTCAAGGGTCCTAAGCACGGCGGCGCGAATATCAAGGTCGCGATGATGTTCGACGACATGAAGCAGGCTGTCAGCGACTGGACGGACGAGGACGAGGTGCGCGATTATCTGCGGAAGCTCCTGCATAAGGAGGCATTCGACAGGGCGGGACTCATCTACGGTATGGGTCACGCCGTCTACTCGCAGTCCGACCCGCGCGCAAAGGTGTTCAAGGGCTTCGTCGAGCGCCTCAGCTCCGAGAAGGGCAGGCACGACGAATTCGCGCTGTATTCGCTGGTCGAGCGGCTCGCTCCCGAGGTCATCGCCGAGGAGCGCCGCATATACAAGGGCGTGTGCGCGAACGTGGACTTCTACAGCGGCTTCGTATACCGTATGCTCGGCATACCCGACGAGCTGTTCACGCCTATCTTCGCAGTATCGCGAATCGCGGGCTGGTCGGCTCACCGCATTGAGGAGCTCATCAACTCGAATAAAATAATCCGTCCCGCATACAAGGCTATATCTCCCATGCGCGAGTACACCGATATGGAGAACCGCATGGACTGATTTTCGGTTCGGAACGCAAAAAAGAGGAATTTGTATGATTTGCAAAAAGTGTAACTATGAGATACCCGACGGGGCGAAATTCTGCCCGATATGCGGCGAGAAACAGGACGTTCCCGCGGCATATCCCGCACCCGTTCCGCCTCCGCCGCCTGCATACGGCTATGCTCAGCCGCAGGAGAGCGTGAAGGATTCGCCGAAATATGTCGGCTTCGGAGAGGCGATAAAGCTCTATTTCGTGAACTATGTCAACTTCAAAACGCGCTCGACGAGAAGCGAATACTGGTACGCTTTCCTGTTCGTGACGCTGATAAAGATATGCTGCTGGCTGCTGAATGCTGTTATCCCCGGTCTGTCTTATATTGCAAGCTTGGCATTCTTTCTGCCGACCCTTGCGATAACCTACAGGCGCTTCCACGATACGGGCAGAACAGGCACCTTCCCGCTGATAAAGTCGATAGTGTGCGGCTTATGGAGCATACTGAGTGCGGCTGTGGTCATATGCTTCATCCTGGCGATATTCGGTGCTATAGACGATGATATCATATCCATCGAGGGCTGGCTGGCAATGCTGTTCATTGCGAGCGGGACAATGTTCATACCGCTCGGATTGAAGATTTACGAGATAGTGATATGCTGTCTCGACGGTCAGCATGAGCCCAATAAGTACGGCAGAGAGCCGCGCTATTGATTCTTACATAATTATAATTTCCAAGGAAAGGAATGATTTATATGGCAAATTCTACACAGCTCATCAACTGGGGGGGCATGACCTGCGTGAAGCTGTCCGCAGGCGGCTATGAGGCGCTGATAGCATACGAGATAGGCTCGAACGTTATCCGACTCCGCGATAACAAGAACGGTCTCGAATTCTTCCGCTACTCCGACGACAACGACGCCGACGTGATAAGGCAGTCTGCAGAGGTATGGGGACTTCCCACGCTCTACCTGCCCAACCGCTTCGCAGACGGCGTGCTCAAGACCTCGGACGCCGTTTATCAGCTTCCCGTCAATGAGAAGGCTCCCTACAACAACCACATCCACGGCTTTATCCACAAGCGCGTGCATGAGGTCGTGGAGCACAACGCCGACGGCAACTGCGCGTGGGTCAAGACCCGCTACGTATACGACGAGAACGACGAGTTCTTCCAGTATCTGCCGATACGCTTCGTCGCGGAGTACACCTTCACGCTCTCGGAGAACGGTCTCGAGCAGAACATCAGCTTCACGAACAATTCCAACGTCGTGATGCCGATATCCATAGCCTCGCACACCGCGATAAACGCTCCCTTCGTTGACGGCGCAAAGGAGGCGGATATCCGCCTGACAGTGCCGATAGGCAAGAAGTGCGAGCTCAACGAGCGCTGTCTCCCGACAGAGCAGCTCAAGTCGCTGACGATGTGGGACCTTGAATACAAGACGGGCAACAAGTGCCCCGTATTGCAGGTAGTCGACAACGATATGTACTTCGGCGAGTACGCAGAGCTCGACCACGAGAAGTTCCACGGCGTAATCGCCGAGGACATCGCGAGCGGCAAGAAGCTCTGCTACGAGGTATCTGACGAGTACAAGTTCTGGATAATCTGGAACGACCGCGGCTTCAACCACTACTTCTGCCCCGAGCCGATGACGGCGATGATAGACGCGCCGAATCTGAGCCTCCCCGCAGATGTGACGGGCTACCGCGAGATAAAGCCTGGCGAGACGTTCAAGTCACACCAGCGCTTCTTCACAAAGCTGTAAAAAACGAGCGGACGACGAGGGCAGCCCCCTCATCGTCCGCTTTTTTACTTGTCTTGGCTCTTCCCGTTCGGAAACGTGAGCGTAAGCGTGAGCACGTCGCCCTCCGCGGAGGCGCCCACCTGCGCGCCCTGCTTCTCGGCGAGAAGCCGCACGATGAAAAGTCCCAGTCCCGCACTGCCGCCGCTGCGGGAAGCGTCCGCGCGGTAGCTCCGCTCGAACATCAGCGATGTATCGGGCATTTCTCCCTCGCGCACGGGATTCGAGAACATCACCGACGTCCGCTCTGCGCCCTGCACGACCTCCAGTCGGAAGCTGTCCTGCGCGTACTTGACGATGTTGTTGAGCACGTTCCCGAGCATACGGACGAGCATCTGCTCGTCTGCCCTGACAAATACCGTCTTTTCGGGAAAAACTATCTGCGGCTCGAGCCCGTGCAGATGTATCGCGGCTTCGCTGTCCGCAAGGAACTGCATGAGCGTCTTTGTCAGGCTGACCTGACGCAGCTCAGCGGCGGTCTCGTCGCTCTCGAGCACCGACAGCTCGAAAAATGCGTCCGCCATTTCCTTGAGCTTGTCCGCCTTCTCGGTACACGTCGCGAGATATTCTCTCCCGCGCGGCGAGAGGTGCTCCTCCTGCGTGAGGAGCTGCAAATTGCCCTTTATCACGGTCATCGGCGTGCGCAAGTCATGCGCGATGTCGGACACCGACTGCTTGAGGTTGTTCTCCGTGCGGACGGCGTCGTGCTTCAGACGGCGCTGGTCGTCGAGAATGTCGTTTATCCCGACAGCGAGCGAGCTGAGGTCAGGGTCGAGCAGCGTGACGGAGAGCTGGCGGTCGTATGACGGGGCAAGATTGCGCGTGAGCTGGCGGCGCAGATTCCGCATCTGAACCTTCATCACGACGATGTACAGGACGAGCAGAGCACATACCACTGCAAGTACGATGAACACATAGCGTTCCATCAGCTCTCCCCCTTCATTCTGTAGCCTATGCCCCACACCGTCTCGATGAGGTCGCTGCCCGACGCCTTTTTCAGCTTCGAGCGGAGGTTGCTGACGTGGACGCTGACGGTGTTGTCCTCGTAGCAGTATTCCTCGCCCCACACGGATTCGTAGAGGTTCGCCTTTGAGTAGACCTTCTGCGGGTGCTCCATGAAAAGGAGCAGAAGCTGGAATTCCTTCGCAGTCAGGGAGAGCGGTGAGCCCTCCCAGCAGGCGCGGTTCTCCGCGGGGTATATCGTAAGTCCGCCGTATGTCAGCGTTTCGGGCAGCTCAGCCCTGCCCGTCCTGCGGAGCACGACCTCCATGCGGACAAGTACCTCGTTGAGGTCGAATGGCTTGAGGATATAGTCGTCCGCGCCGAGGCGGAGCACCTCGAGCCTCGTCTCGAGCATGGAGCGTGCTGAAATGACGATGACGGGCGTATCCGAGCGTGTGCGGAGGCCGGCGATGAGGCGTTCACCGCTTATATTCGGGAGCATCAGGTCCATAAGCACGAGGTCGAACTGCTCCTTCGCGAGGAGCTCCGACGCGGCAAGACCGTCCGCCGCCTCGCTGACCGTACAGCCGTTATTGACGAGGAAATCGCGGAGTATGCGGCGTATATCGGGCTCGTCCTCGATTATTGCTATTTTTGCGTTCATGTTATCACCTGCCTGAAGTAGTTACGGTAATAATTATAACATATCGGGAGCCAAATAGCAACCCGAAAGGAATGCGCCGCCTACATCTCCAGCACATACAGGCACTCGCGGCGCTCCTCGGGGGAGAGCTTGTTGCGTCTGCCGCCGTACTCGTCCGCGAGCCTCATGCCGAGCTTCTCCATGACGCGGCGCGAGGCGGCATTCTCGGCGTCGCAGTGCGCGATGAACCGCCTTATCCCGAGCTCGTCCGCCGCGAATCGCAGCAAAGCTCCTGCCGCCTCGGTCGCATAGCCGTGACCGTGATAGCGCTTGTTGAACGTCCAGCCGAGCTCCGCGGAGGAGCGGTCGTCGGAGAGGTAGAGACTGACCGCTCCGATGTGCGTATCTCCGCGAAAAGCCGCCATTTCATAGTAGGACGGCTGCTCCTTTGCAGCCTCAGCCTCGGCATCGCGGAGGTAGCCGAGCGTGTCCGCGAGCGACTCGTTCGGCAGGAACAGCATATATTTGCAGGTCTCGCGGTCGGAGGCGTACTCGTGCGTGCTCGCGAGGTAGTCGCTGCACATCGGCTTCAGCACGAGCCGCGGGGTAGTTATGGTCGGTATCGGCATATGTTCCTCCTCTGAAAAATGTAGGGGCGCACATCGTGCGCCCGTCGATATATCGCATATTAACGTTAACGAATCATCTTGTAGGGGCGCCCTTCGGGCGTCCGCGCCTTACGAAATCATTGACGAATAACGTTTTGTAGGAAACGCCGCCCTCGGCGTTCCGCCGCGCGGCATAATTCCGAATCACGAATAGACCTTAGCCGCAATGTCCACCGACTGCTTCGCGTCCTTGGCGTAGTAATCGGCGTGTATCTGCTCCGCGTAGGAAGCCGTCAGCACGGCTCCGCCGACCACAGTCTTGCACTCGGGATACTGCTCGTTCAGCAGGCGTATCGTCTCCGCCATGGAGCCGAGCGTCGTCGTCATCAGCGCGGAAAGTCCCACGAGGCTGACCTTGTGCTCTATCGCCGCGTCGACGATGACCTGCGGGTCTACGTCCTTGCCGAGGTCGATGACCGTGAAGCCGTAGCTGTCAAGCAGCACCTTCACGATGTTCTTGCCGATGTCGTGGATATCGCCCTTCACCGTCGCGAGCACGACCTTGCCCTTCGACACGGTCTCGCCGCTCGTCAGCGCGAGCCTGTCCTTGATGACCTCGAAGCACGCCTGTGCGGCTCCCGCGGTGAGTATGAGCTGAGGCAGGAATATCTTGCCTTTCTCGAACTTCTCGCCCGCAGAATCGAGCGCGGGAATGAGATAGTCGTTGATTATCGCCATTGCGTCGGTCGTTTTCAGCAGCTCCTCCGCCGCCCTGACAGCGTCCGCCTTCAAGCCGTTGCCGACCGCGTAGATGAGGTCGGGCGTGCCCTTGTCCGCAGTCGCGGGAGCAGCGGGCTTCTGCGCGTTATCGTCGCTCGCGTACACGGAGATGAACTCCGCAGAATCGCGGTCGATGCCCGCAAGCAGCCTGTACGCGCGCACAGCTCCGATTATCGAATCTATGTTGGGGTTGATGATAGGCAGGTCGAGTCCGCTGTGGAGCGCCATTGTCAGGAATGTGCGCGTGATGAGCTCCCTGTTGGGGAGTCCGAACGAGATGTTCGACACGCCGAGCACCGTATGCAGTCCGAGCTCCGTCTTTACGCGGTGAAGCGCGTTCAGCGTCTCCATGACGCCGTCCTGCTCCGCGGAAGCCGTCAGCGTGAGGCAGTCGATGAAGACGTCCTCCTTGGATATGCCGTAGGACATCGCGCGGTCGAGTATCTTCTTCGCTATGGCAAATCTGCCCTCGGCGGTCTTGGGTATGCCGCCCTTGTCGAGGGTCAGTCCCACCACGGAAGCACCGTATTTCTTCACTATCGGGAGTATCGTGTCGAGCGAGTCGTCCTCGCCGTTGACGGAGTTGACTATCGGCTTGCCGTTGTAGACGCGCAGTCCCGCCTCGAGCACCTCGGGTATCGTGGAATCGAGCTGGAGCGGCGTGTCGCAGACGCTCTGTATCGCCTTGACAGCCGTCACCATCATAGCCTTTTCGTCGATGCCGGGCAGTCCGACGTTGACGTCAAGTATCTCCGCGCCCGCGTGTATCTGCTCGACCGCCTGTCCGAGGATATAGTCGATGTCGTGCGCGAGGAGAGCCTCCTTGAAGCGCTTCTTGCCCGTGGGGTTGATGCGCTCGCCGATGACGCGCGGCTGGTCTATGGTCACGCAGTTGACCGCCGAGCAAGCCCTGCTCACGCTCTTTACCTCGCGCGGAGCGTACTCGCAGTCCTCGAGAGCCGCGATAACGGCTGCGATATGCGCGGGAGTAGTTCCGCAGCAGCCGCCGAATATCTTCACGCCCGCCTCCGCGAGCCTAACAGCGCTTGCCGCGAAATCCTCGGGCCCTACGCTGAATTTGTTGGTGACAGGGTCGGGCAGTCCCGCATTCGGCTTCATTATGACGGGGAGCACGGTCAGCGAGCATATGTGCTCCACTACGGGACGGAGCTCGTCGGGTCCGAGCGAGCAGTTGACGCCTATCGCGTCCGCACCAAGTCCCTCGAGCACCGCGACCATGCACTCTGCGGACACGCCCGTGAACGTGCGCATATTCTCCTCGAAGGTCATCGTCACCATGACGGGCTTGTCGGAGTTCTCCTTTGCCGCGAGCACCGCCGCCTTGACCTCGTACAGGTCGGTCATCGTCTCGATAACGATGAGGTCGGCGTCCTTTCCCGCGAGCACTACCTCGCGGAAGCTGTCGTATGCCTCCTCGAAGCTGAGCGTTCCCGCGGGCTCGAGGAGCTGTCCTATCGGTCCCATATCGAGTGCGACGAGAGCTCGTCCTGCCGCCGCTTTCTTCGCATTCGCAACGCCCGCGGACACTACCTCCGCGACCGTGTGTCCGCTCCCCTCGAGCTTGTAGCTGTTCGCTCCGAAGGTGTTGGAATAGATGATATCCGCGCCGCTCTCCACGTACTGCGAGTGTATCGAGGCTATCGCGTCGGGAGCGGTGAGGTTGAGCAGCTCGGGGACGTGGTCTGTGCTGAGCCCCGCGGCTTGCAGCATGGTGCCCATGCCGCCGTCGAGAAAGACGAAGCTGTTGTTTTCAAGCAATTCATTGAATCTATCGGGCATGGCTGTTCCCTCCTGTTATTCGCTCTTGAATGTGCCGAGTAAGCGGAAATATTCGAGGTTTTCCGCGAGGTCGTTCATCAGCGCCTTGACGCTCGGGTCGTCTATCCTGCCGCTGAAATCGAGGTAGAACACGACGTCGAAGCTGCCGTCCTTTATCGGTCGGCTCTCGATGCGCAGCAGGTTCATGCCGTTCACGTAGAACTTCGTCAGCAGGCGGTAGAGGCTTCCCTCTGTGTGCGGTATCTTCAGCATCACCGATATAGCGTCGGATTCGGGGAATACCTGCAAGTCGCGCGATATGCAGACGAAGCGCGTGCGGTTGAGCGCGCAGTCCGTGATGTCGCGGGCGATGATGTGCAGTCCGAGCTTCTCCGCGCAGTCAACCGAGCATATCGCCGCGATTTTGTCGGCGGGGTCGCTCTCCGCGACCATTGCCGCAGCCGTCGCAGTATTACCGTATTCAGCCGTTTTCAGTCCGCGAGCCGTGAGGTAGTCGCAGCACTGCGCGATAGCCTGCGGGTGGGAGTAGACCGTCGTCAGCTCCGACTCGGGGACATCTGCCCTCGCGGCGAGGCAGTGGTTTATCTCCACGCACACCTCGCTGACCGTATATACGCTGTATTTCACCATGAGGTCGTATGTGCTGTTGACGCTTCCCGCCGTCGAGTTGTGGACGGGCAGCACGCCGTAGTCGAGCTCGCCCGCCTGTACGGCTGCAAAAACGTCCTCGAAGGTCTTGTAGAATATCGGCTGTATATCGCCGAAAAGGCTGCGTGCGGCGGTCTCGGAGTTGGCGCCCGAGGTGCCCTGACAGCCTATGCGCTTTGCTCCCGCAAAATCGGGGACGGTGAAGCTGTAGTCGGGGCTGTCCGAGAGGAGCTTGCGGTTCTGCAATATCTTGCTGATGTCCATTATCGACGTGAAAAGGGCGGCTGTGCCCGCTTCAAGCTCGGGGTCGCCCGTGAGAGCGCGTATGCGGTCGATGACCTGCTGCTCGCGTCCGCCCTGAAAAACGGGCATACTGTGCTGACGCTTGTACTCCGCAACATCGCGGCATATCGCCATTCTTTTCATAAAGAGGGTGAGTATCTCGCTGTCTATATCATCTATTCCGTCACGAAGCTGCTGTAAGTCCATAGGTAACCTCCGAAAATCATAATTATCCATTTTGATTTTAGCATAATTCCGCGTAGATGTCAACAAGGACGTGGCGGCGGAATGCGTCTCCGCAGGCTGTATTGTTGCACAAATATGTCTGCCTCGGATTGTGTGATTGCTACAAATGCGAGTCGGGAAGACGGCGTTCCTCACAAACATTTCAGGCGTTATTCGGCACATTGACGATAATTTGTCAAAACAAAATAAAATTGTTCAAATTGTTGCAATGTGTAATGGTTTTGTGTTATAATAATAAAGTATATTATGAGACAGTGCGGCTATGTGCGGAAATATCGTCATCCGATACCGCCCTCAGCCTCTGCTCAATATTAGGAAATTACAGGTAGTTATTGTGAAAAAAGTTCGCATTTTAGGCGTTGACCCCGGCTACGCGATAGTCGGCTTCGGCGTGCTCGACTACGACGGGCTTCGATTCACTCCCGTGGAATACGGCGCTGTCCTCACCGAGGCAGGCACGCCCTTCCCCGAGAGGCTCAAGGCTATACACCACGATATGGAGTTCATCTTCGAGAAGTACAAGCCCGACTGCATGGCAATTGAAAAGCTCTACTTCAACACCAACCATACCACGGGCATAGACGTCGCTCAGGCGCGCGGAGTCACCGTGCTGTCGGCTGCCGAGCGCGGCGTGCCGATGTTCGAGTACACGCCCTTGCAGGTGAAATCTGCCGTGGTTGGCTACGGAAAAGCCGAGAAAAAACAGGTCATGGAGATGACGCGTCAGCTCCTCGGGCTCGCGCAGATACCCAAGCCCGACGACGCTGCGGACGCGCTCGCTATCGCTATCTGTCACGGTCACTCCACCCGCTGGGGCTGACCTTTGGAGGGGATTCACGATGATATACAGTCTGCGCGGCAGGCTCGCGCTGAAGGAGCTTGGTCTGGTCGTTGTCGAATGCGGCGGCGTGGGATACGCGTGCAAAACGTCCTACAGCACCGTCTCGCAGCTCGGTGAGACAGGCAGCGAGGTCACGGTATACACCCACCTCTACGTCAGGGAGGACGCCGTGGAGCTCTTCGGCTTCGCGACATTGCAGGAGCTCAGCTGCTTCCGCCTGCTCATATCGGTGTCGGGAGTCGGTCCCAAGGCGGCAACTGCGATACTCTCGGACATGACACCCGAGAAATTCGCCTTCACCGTTGCCTCGGGCGACAGCAAGACCTTCACTAAAACAAAGGGCATAGGCGCTAAAACAGCGCAGAGGATAGTCCTCGAGCTCAAGGACAAGATGTCCGCGGAGTCGATAGGCGGCTCGGTCGCGGTCGACGCGGCGAGCTTTGCGGCTGCTCCGAGCGGAGCGGTGTCCTCGGCGGTCACGGAGGCTCTCGAGGCGCTCATGGTGCTCGGCTACACGCAGGGAGAGGTCGCACCGATACTCGGAAAGCTCGACCAGAGCCTCTCCACGCAGGACATGATAAAGGAAACGCTCAGAATAATGAACGCGAAAAATACGCGGTAAACATAACAAAAATCATACGAAAGGAACGATATTACCATGAATCTTGACGAGTTATTGAAAGCTGCTATAAAGGACCCGTCAAAGCGCTCGCTCTTCCTTCAGACACTCATAAAGAGCGACGTGTACGTAATCTGCAAGAACCCCGTCAAGGAGGACAGAAGCAGAGAGGAGGGCGGCATCCAGCTCGAGCTCATCACCACACAGAACCCCCACGGAGATATCTTTATCCCCTTCTTTACGAGCTATCGCTCGCTCCAGCAGTTCGCGAAGAGATACGTTGACTGCTACAAGATAAACTGCCTCCGCCTCTTCGACCTCATACAGTCGGTATCGGCGGTGCTCAACCCCAACTCCTACGGCAAGGAGTTCTCGTCGCAGGAGATAAAGAGCATTCTCATGATAGCCCGAAACCTCAAGATAAAGGCTATCTCCTACAACGAGGCGGACACCATAAGCTACCGCCCGTGCGAGCACTCCGTCGGTCATATCACAAAGGCGGCTTCAAAGTTCCTGTCGAAGCAGCCCAACGTCGACCGCGCCTTCATCATGGAGATGATAAAGGGCTGCGAGCGTCCGCAGATACTCATAGTCCTCGATATGATGGGAAGTACGAGAAAGCTGTTCGTGCCGCTCTCGAAGTACCTCTCCAAGACCGTAAAGGCGAACGAGCACCTCTGCTTCATCAGCTATGAGCAGGATATGGGCAAGAAGGCGGCTAAGACGGTAGAGCCGTTCTATGTCCGCAAGAAGCGCTATTTCGAGAGATAATCCGTCAGCAGAATGAACATTGAAAGGAGGCGGGGAATTTGATAGAAACTGAAGAGCTTGAATTCGCCCCGAGAGTCATTTCTCCCGAGGTGACGCAGGACGACGGCGACATCGAGATATCTCTCCGCCCGCAGAACCTGCATGAATATATCGGTCAGGACAAGGTCAAGGAAAAGATAGCTATCTACATCGAAGCCGCCAAAAAACGCGGCGAGCCCCTCGACCACGTCCTGCTGTACGGACCTCCCGGTCTCGGAAAGACCACGCTCTCGTCTATTATCGCGCACGAGCTCGGGGTCAACCTCCGCGTGACCACAGGTCCCGCTATCGAGAAGCCGGGCGACCTCGTCTCACTCCTCACAAGCCTCAACGACAACGACGTACTCTTCATCGACGAGATTCACCGCCTTTCGCGCGCCGTCGAGGAGATACTCTACCCCGCCCTCGAGGACAGGGTCATAGACATCATCATCGGCAAGGGTCCGTCCGCGCGCTCGATACGCATGGACCTCAAGCCGTTCACGCTTATAGGTGCGACCACAAGGGCAGGTCAGCTCTCGGCGCCGCTCCGCGACCGCTTCGGCGTCATCGAGCGCCTCGAGCTCTACACGACGGAACAGCTCACAGATATCGTCCGCAGGAGCGCGATGATACTCTGCATTCCCTGCGATACCGACGGAGCCGCCGAAATCGCGGGCAGAGCACGCGGTACGCCCCGTATCGCGAACCGTCTGCTCAAACGTGTGCGCGACTTCGCGGACGTAATGGGCAACGGTCAGATAACCAAGGAGATAGCCTCGATAGCGCTCAGCCGCCTCGAGATAGACAACCTCGGACTCGACAGCCTCGACAGGCGTATGCTCTCAATGATAATCAAGGGCTACGGCGGAGGTCCCGTCGGACTCGAAACTCTCGCCTCCGCGATAGGCGAGGAATCGGTCACGCTCGAGGACATCTGCGAGCCTTTCCTTATGCAGCTCGGCTTCCTCGGCAGGACTCCGCGCGGACGCGTCGCTACACGCCTCGCATACGAGCACCTCGGTATAGTCCCGCCCGAGCAGAATGCTTCGGGCTCCGACGACGGTCAGCTCTCGTTCTGACCGAATAATGCTATGAAGATACAGACTACACGCAAAGCCAATTACGACCACAACCTCGCGTGCAAGCTCGGCGACCGCATGATAAACGGGCAGGGTATGGGCGACGTTTCAAAGCTGAAATACGGGCTCTGCCATATGAGCTTCAACGGCTGCGAGGTCATATCCGTGTACAATGCCCTGCGCTACGTCGGGAAGCCGCAGCCCTTGCAGGAGGTCGCGTACTTCCTCGAGAAGTACCGTATGCTGCTCGGCTTTTTCGGCTGCAATATGTTCCGTCTCGGAAATGCGCTGGAGAAATTCGGCGCCGAGTACGAGCGTATCAGCGAGGTAGGCGATACGCCTGCCTTTATTATCTCATTCTGGACAGGCAGACCCTTCCTGTCCTCCGCGCATACGGTGTTCTGCGTGCGCGAGGGAAAGCGGATAAAGGTCTATAACAGGTACAATAACTGCGATACCGTGCGCTATGTGGACTCTCCCGAGAAGATATACGGGAAGCATAAGCCGCTCGTGATATACGCGATAAAGAAAAAATAACTGTAGGGGCGAGTTCCGCTCGCCTGACATTATAATGAAACATCAACGAAAACCACTTGTAGGGGCTGCCTTTGGCAGTCCGACGTTTTCTGCATATTCGCGGGCGCACGGATAAGCAGCACACCAAATCTTTGATTTGGATTGTGATGCTATATGCAGCTTTGCTGTAATGCGCCCCTACACAAAGATAATTGGAAATAATCAGGAAAAGGGGGAGTAAAAATGGGAAGAATGTTCGGACGTGACGGTATGCGCGGCATCGCCGTCACCGAGCTCACCTGCGAGCTCGCATTGCAGATAGGACGCGCCGCAGCTGTCGTCCTCGCGGCTCACAATACCGAAAAGACGAAAATACTCATCGGCATGGACACGCGGAGCTCCTCCGATTCCATTGCCGCGGCTCTCTGCGCGGGCATATGCTCTGCGGGAGCCGACGCGGAGCTCATCGGCGAGGTGCCTACTCCCGCGCTCGCGTGGCTCACGAAGGAGAGCGGCGCGAACGGCGGCATTATGGTGACCGCCTCTCACATCAACGCCGAGTTCAGCGGCATAAAGCTGTTCTCCGCGAGCGGACACCGCCTCAGCGACGACCGCGAGGAGGAGATAGAACGCCTTATTCTCGACGCTCCGAGCGAGATAGTGCCCATACCGCGCCGCAACTACGGAAAGCTCACGTTCTCCGACAAGGCGAACGAGAAATACACAGCCCACATCAAGGACATCACTGACGCCGACCTCAGCGGCTTGAAGGTCGCGATAGACTGCGCGAACGGCTGTGCCTCGGCGACTGCAAAGGAGATTTTCTCCTCGCTCGGCGCGGAGGTCGTCATCATGGGTGATGCTCCCGACGGAGCTAACATCAACAAGGACTGCGGAAGCACTCACATCGACGCGCTGATGAAGTTCGTCGGCGAGCAGAAGTGCGGCTGCGGAATCGCCTTCGACGGAGCAGCTGAGCGCTGCCTTGCCGTCGATGAGAACGGCGCTATCGTGGACGGCGATATGATAGTAGCGATATGTGCCAAGGACATGAAGGAGCGCGGAAAGCTCAGCAATAACTCGATAATCTTCACGCCGGCGAACAACCTCGGACTGCTTCAGTTCGCGCGCACGAACGGGATAGGCACGTCTGCCTCCTCGGCGGGCGAGCGCAGCATGATAAGGCGTATGCTCGAGTGCGGATACAGCCTCGCGGGCGACCCCGCGGGACATATCCTCTTCCCCGATTTAGCGCCGTCTGCGGACGGTCAGCTCACGGGGATAATGCTCCTCGACGTACTGAAGCGCTCGGGGAAGAAGCTCAGCGAGCTCGCCGCCGTAATTGAGAAGTGCCCGCAGGTAATGCTCAACGTGCCCATTGACAAACGCTGCCGCGAGGTTTGGAAAAACGACCGCGCCGTCACTGGCATCATCGACGAGTTCGAGCAGATACTCGGCGAGGAGGGCAGAGTCGTCGTCCGCGAGGTCGGCGCAGAGCCCGTGATACGCATTATGATAGAGGGCAGGGACTTCACCACGATAAACACTATGGCGCTGCAAATTGCCGATACCATCAAGGAACGGCTCACCCTGCAGCATTAAGGAGTACATGATTTGAGGACTGCAAGCAACTGGAAGGACTACGTTATACTCGATACATCGGACGGCGAAAAGCTCGAAAAATGGGGGAAGGTGTCGCTCGTGCGCCCCGACCCGCAGATAATATGGAAGACCGACAAGGCTGACCCGCTGTGGCGCGGCGCGGACGGTCACTACCACCGCTCCAACAAGGGCGGCGGCGAGTGGGAGTTCCGCAAGAGACTGCCCGAGAGCTGGAAGATAAGCTACGGGGCGCTGACGTTCAACATCCGTCCCACGGGCTTCAAGCATACGGGACTCTTCCCCGAGCAAGCCGTCAACTGGGACTTTATGGCTGAAAAAATACGCGGCGCAGGACGTGAGATAAACGTCCTGAACCTTTTTGCCTACACGGGCGGAGCGACTCTCGCGTGTGCGGAGGCGGGCGCTAATGTCTGTCACGTCGACGCCTCGAAGGGAATGGTGCAGTGGGCGCGCGACAACGCCGCCGCCTCGGGGCTCGCGGACAAGCCCATTCGCTGGATTGTGGACGACTGCGAGAAGTTCATCGCGCGTGAGATTCGCCGCGGTCGCAAGTACGACGCTGTTATCATGGACCCGCCCAGCTACGGCAGAGGTCCGGGCGGCGAGGTGTGGAAGCTCGAGGACTGCGTGTACGACCTCGTCAAGCTCTGCTCGGGCGTGCTCTCCGACGAGCCGCTCTTCTTCCTGATAAACAGCTATACCACGGGGCTTTCGCCCTCCGTTATGGGATATATCCTTGGCACTGTCCTCACCGACAAGTTCGGCGGCGAGGTCAGCTTCGACGAGATAGGGCTGCCCGTGCAGTCAACGGGTATGACCCTGCCCTGCGGCTCGACCGCCATCTGGGCGGGGAGCCCCCGCGGGCAGTCACGCTGACGCTCGCAAGCTCGCTCACTCTGTACAGAACTGTCAGTCTGCTTTCGCACAACGCAGGCGTTTGCGAAAAGAAACTGTAGGGGCGCATTACAGCAAAGCTGCATATAGCATCACAATCCAAATCAAAGATTTGGTGTGCTGCTTATCCGTGCGCCCGCACTTTTCCTGATCATACCATTGATATTCATTATCCTGCTGCTAAAAAAATTCATTGATAACCGCCGTGCCAAGAACAGGCAATTAACGGAAAGTGAGGTATCATACATATGGCAAAGAAACGCAAAGGGCTGAAAACCGCAATGACGGTAGTGCTCGGAGTGCTGTGGCTTGTGCTTCCGGTTTTTACAGTTTTTACGCTTATCCTGACCTTAGGGTTGGCAGGAGCAAGACATCCCGTATTTGACGCCTCTGAAGCTCTGATAAGCTACTCTCAGGCAAATGCGCCTGAGGGAACGTATTATGTCGATATCCTTGCGAAGATAGACAGCTCGATAGATGGATATACAGAGTTCCATACCGTACCGCAGGAATTGGAAGATGCTGACGGCGAACCTCAGTACAACTCACTGCCCATAGACAGCACGAGCGAGATAGTGCAGTACAACGAGGACGGCTATGTGAGTCTGCTCTCACATCTTGTGTGTGCAAAAATGGTGATTGAAGAAAAGAGAACCGAATTCTCACTGGATGAGAACAACGAGGAATCGGTAAGATACCATTTTGACGAGTTAAACGAACAATACGGCGACCTGAGGGCTGCATATGTTGACAAGAACGGAAATGTTCTCGGTATCACCGAAGTATTCACGAAGGCATATGACCCTGACGAGCCATATATGCTCTCAGCGCTCGGCAATACACTTGAATTCAGGCTTGCGGAGAAACAGCCGAACAAGGTACTGAATATTATCGGGTACTTGGGAATCATAGTTGCGCCGATACTGTTCGTACTGATAACGATATACGGCATCGTGATGCTGATAGTAAGATTTGTCAGAAAGCTGCGCAGAAGAAAGCAGATACAAGCAAAGGAATAATATGGAAAATATCATCGAAATAAGCGGTCTGCACTTCAGCTACCCCGCGGACGACGGCAAGGAAGCCGCGGAAGTGCTGAAGGGTATCGACCTCACTATAAAAGAAGGCGAATTCGTCGCCGTGCTCGGGCACAACGGCTCGGGCAAGTCCACTCTCGCCAAGCATATCAACGCGATACTGCTCCCCACCGAGGGAAAGGTCGTCGTCGGAGGCATAGACACCGCTGATGAAGCCCGTATCTTCGAGCTTCGCCAGTGCGCGGGAATGGTCTTCCAGAACCCCGACAACCAGATAGTTTCCTCCGTCGTCGAGGAAGACGTGGCGTTCGCGCTCGAGAACCTCGGTGTACCGTACGAGGAGATGAGGCGGCGCGTGGACGACGCGCTCAAAGCCGTCAATATGTACGACTACCGCCAGCACTCCCCCAGCCAGCTCTCGGGCGGTCAGAAGCAGCGTATCGCTATCGCGGGCATCATCGCCATGCAGCCGAGGTGCATAATCCTCGACGAGCCCACCGCCATGCTCGACCCGCAGGGCAGAAAAGAGGTCATGACTACTATCCGCAGAATGAACCGCGAGCAGGGCATCACTATCGTGCTCATCACCCACTATATGGACGAGGCAGCGCAGTGCGACCGCGTTGTCGTCATGGACAAGGGCACGATTGCTCTCGATGACACTCCCCGCGAGGTCTTCTCGCACGTCGAGCGCGTCATGGAGATAGGGCTCGACGTCCCGCAGGTGACCGAGCTCGCGTGGGAGCTCCGCAAGGCGGGCTGCGATATCCCACAGGACATCATCACCGAGCAGGAGTGCGTTGAGGCAATTCAGAAATTATTCGCGCAGAATAAAGCTATTAGCCGTTAGCTAATGGCTAAAAGTTCAACATAAAATGCGGGACGTCGAGGACGCCGTCCCCTACAATAGAAAGAGGTATGACAATTGGCAATTCTTGAGACCCAGCAGCTCACATATACCTACAGTATCGGCTCGCCGTTCGAGAAGACAGCGGTCGACCACGTAGACCTCAAAATCGAAGAAGGCGAAATGGTGGGCGTGATGGGTCACACAGGCTCGGGCAAGTCCACGCTGATTCAGCATTTCAACGGTCTGCTCCGCCCGACCTCGGGCAAGGTACTTCTCGACGGGCAGGACATATGGGCGGACAAGAAAAAGATACGCGACGTCCGCTTTCAGGTCGGGCTCGTATTCCAGTACCCCGAGTACCAGATATTCGAGGAGACCGTCTTCAAGGATATAGCGTTCGGACCGCGAAATATGGGGCTCGACGAAAAGGAGATAAAGCGCCGCGTCCTCGAGACTGCACACGATATCGGCTTGAAGGAGGAGCTCCTCAAGCGCTCGCCGTTCGAGCTCTCGGGCGGACAGAAGCGCCGCGTTGCTATCGCGGGAGTCATGGCTATGGAGCCGAAGGTGCTCATTCTCGACGAGCCTACGGCGGGTCTCGACCCCGCGGGCAGGGACAAGATACTCGCCCACATCAAGGCTTACCACGAACGCAAGAAGAACACTATCCTCATCGTATCGCACAGCATGGAGGACATCGCGGGCTTCGCGGACAAGATACTCGTCATGAACAAGGCAAAGCTCTTCTGCTACGATGACACCGAAAAAGTCTTCGGCAGGGCGGAGGAGATATCCGAGATAGGGCTCGACGTCCCGCAGATAACAAAGGTGTTCGTGGAGCTGAAAAAACAGGGGCTCGACTTCGGCAAGGAGGTCTACACCGTGCCGTATGCGCGCGACCTGCTGCTGAAGCACCTGCACGGAAAGGCAGGTGACGGGCAGTGCTGAGAGACGTTACCATAGGACAGTATTTCCCAGGGAATAGCCTGATACACCGCCTCGACCCGCGCTTCAAGATAGTCATCACACTGATATACATTCTCATGCTCTTTACGGGCAGCAACGTGGTGTGCCTCGCGGTCGGAGCCGTATACACGCTCATCGCGATATATCTCTCGCGGATACCGCTGAAAATGTTCTGGAAGAGCGTAAAGCCGCTGCTGCCGTTCCTGCTGATAACGGCGCTGCTGAATATCCTCCTCGTGGACAGCGGCGACGTGGTCTTCAAGTGGAAATTCCTGAAAATCACCACGGGCGGCATAAACATCAGCGTCTTTATGATAATAAGGATAGTCCTGCTCATCATGGGCAGCTCGCTGCTGACCTATACCACCTCACCCATAACGCTGACGGACGCGATAGAACGCCTGTTATCGCCGCTCAAGCTGCTGAAATTCCCCGTGCATGAGCTCGCGATGATGATGTCGATAGCTCTGCGCTTCGTGCCGACCCTCATCGAGGAGACCGACAAGATAATGTCCGCACAGAAGGCGAGAGGCGCCGAGATAGACACGGGCAGCTTCATGACAAGAGCAAAAAATATGATATCCATACTCGTGCCGCTGTTCATATCGTCGTTCAGGCGTGCGGACGAGCTCGCGACGGCTATGGAGTGCCGCTGCTACAACGGCGGCGAGGGACGCACCCGTCTGCGGCAGCTCAAGGCTGCTCCGCGCGACGTCGTAGCGCTGATAATAACGATAATGTTCTACGCGGCGGCAATCGCCGTGAGCATAGTATACAAGCAGCTGACAAAATGATACCGAATATAAACGTTGTAATAAGAGAGAAACAAAGGAAACTTAAATGAGACGCAATGTAAAAAAGTCTGCCCGCGAGATGTATGAGAGATTCAGAAAAAGCAGAGCGGGCGGCATTCTCTACGACAAGGGCGTGCTCTATTTCGCGCTCGCCTTTATCATCCCGTCGGTGCTCATGCTCATAGGCTTCGGTCAGAAGGGCATACACCCCTTCGGGAACCAGCAGATGCTCGTCGTTGACCTGTGGCACCAGTACTACCCCTTCTTCCGCGTGATGAGCGAGAAGCTCAGAACAGGCGGGTCGTTCCTGTACTCGTGGCAGAACGGCATGGGTACGAACTTCCTGTCGCTCATATCCTACTACGAGGCGAGCCCGCTCAACCTGCTCTCCGTATTCACGCCGAACTCCGCCACCCGCGACGCTCTGACGTTCATACTCGTGGCGAAGATAGGCTTCGCGGGAGCGTTCTGCTCCTGCTTCCTGCGCTATACCTACAAGCGCCGCGACTTCTCCATTGTCGTGTTTTCGTCGATGTTCGCGCTGTGCAGCTATGTGCTCGGCTACTACTGGAACGTCATGTGGTTCGATACCATAGCGCTGTTCCCGCTCGTTATGACGGGCGTGGTCGCGATATGCCGCGAGAAAAAGTGGAAGCTCTACACCCTCGCGCTCGCTCTGTCGCTGATATCCAACTACTACGTCGGCTACTTCACCTGCGTGTTCACGCTGTTCGCATTCCTCGCGGCGGCAGTCATCGAGTGCAAAGGCGTCAGGGACTTCTTCATCAAGCTCTGGCTCATCATACGCTCCTCAGTCATCGGCATAGCGCTCGGAGCCTTCATGCTCCTGCCCGCATACGAGGGCTTGAAGCTCACCTACAGCATAAACAACAAATTCCCCGATAAGCTCCGCTGGTACGAAAAGTGGTACGACATCATCGCCAACCTCATCTCCTACAGCGAGCCCGCAAAAAAAGAGGGTCTCCCCAACTTCGCGTGCGGTATGCTCGCAGTGGTGCTGTTCGGAGTCTTCCTCTTCTCGGCAGGGATAAAGCTCCGCGAGAAGATAGCGCTGACCTCACTGCTCGCGCTCATATTCGTCAGCTGTGACCTCAACGTGCTCAACTTTATCTGGCACGGCTTCCACACGACGAATCAGATACCCTACCGCTTTGCATTCATCTTCTGCTTCGTGCTCATTGCGGCGGCATACCGCGCGTACGACGTCATGACCGCGAAGGGGATACGTATATATCAGCTATTCCTGCTCGTGCCCGCGCCCGCGCTCGTCATCGGACTGAACGTGTGGAAGACGGTCAAGGCGCAGGACGGCTTCCCGAATGAGAAGGCTGTCCGCGCGTCGCTGTTCATCGCGGGAGCTTACCTGCTCATATTCACCGCGGGAAGGCTCTTCCCGTTCAATGGCAGGCTCATGCGCAGGAGCGTGATAAATGCCGCGCTCACGGCCGCCGTTATCGCGGAGCTCACGAGCAATACCATTATCGGCGTAAAGACGGTCGGCTCGTCGAGCTACACCTCCTACCCGTATCTGAACGACAGCGTTCAGAAGCTCCTCGGTGTCATGCGCGAGGACGACGACAGCCTCTTCTCGCGCACCGAGATGACCTCGACCTATACCCTCAACGACAGCTCACTCTACGGCTACTACGGCGTATCGCAGTTCTCGTCGTCCGCAAACGTATCGGTAACGAGGTATTTCCGAAAGCTCGGGCTGTACGCCTCAGAGGCGGGCAACCGCTACTACTACCGCAATTCCACGCCGCTGGTCAACGACCTGCTCGGCATAAACTACATCATTTCCAAGAGCAGTGCGCTCAATAACAGCGAGATGTCCCTCGAGCACATCGCAGAGGACGGCTCGTCACACCTCTACAGGAGCAAGTACCCGCTGTCCATCGGCTTCATGATGGACAGCGACGTGCTCAGGCTCGAGCTCGCCGCCGCTGACAACCCGTTCGAGTTCCAGAACGACATAGTCATGCTCGGCGCGGGCACAAAGCAGGGCATATTCACGCGCAGACAGCTCAGCGACGTGTCCTATGCCAACGCCGAGGGAGTGAAGAGCGAATTCGGCTCGTACAGCTACAGCGTCATCGACCCGAACGAAAAGGCGTCCGCGACACTTACCTATGACGGCACTGCGGGGGGCTACCTCTACGGCTATACCAAGAGCGGGTCGGCTGAAACGATAGACGTAAAATGCGACGGCGTGACCGCAGACAGCGGCATCTCCGCCGACGACTACCCAATAGCCTTCCCCATGGGCAACGGTCAGGAGGGAAGCACTTTCGAGGCGACCCTCAACTTCGAGGAGAATAAGTCCTCGGGCTCGTTCAGTATGCAGGTCTACTCCCTCGATGAGGAGGCGTTCGACATGGCGTACAGCGAGTTCGCCGACGAACAGCTCGTGCTGACAGAGTTCTCGGATACGAAGCTCAAGGGCAGGATAAACGTCAAGAAGCGCGGTATACTCTACCTCGCGATACCATATGAGCGCGGCTGGAGCGTATTTGTCGACGGCAAGCGCGTCTCGACGACAAAGGTATTCGACGCCATGCTCGGCGCGGAGATAGGTCCGGGTGAGCACGAGGTCGAGCTGAGATACTTCCCCGACGGGCTCGGCAAGGGCATCGTCATCAGCGTATCGGCGGCGATAGCGTTCCTGCTCCTGCTCTCAGCCGACAACGCAAGAAAAAAACGCAGGAGAGCCCGCCTTGCGGCAGCTCTGCCCGCGGAGAACGATAACGGAACGGAAGATGTGAAAAATGAGGAACCTCAAGGTGATGACCGCCTACCGCGGGACTAAATACCACGGCTTTCAGCGGCAGGCAAACGCCGTTACCGTGCAGGAGGTGCTCGAGAGAGCCGTGTCAAAGGTGCTGAATGAGCCCGTGACCATCATCGGCTGCTCGCGCACCGATACGGGAGTACACGCCAATAATTTCTGCTTCAACGTCAAGACCGAAAGCAATATCCGCACGCTCGGCTTCTGTCGGGGCGTCAACGGCGAGCTCCCCGACGATATATCCATTCTCTCCTGCGAGGACGTGCCGCTCGATTTCCACGCGCGGTATGACTGCAAGGGCAAGGAGTACATCTACAGGATGCACTGCCGCGAGTCGAAGGACCCGTTCTCCGCTGACCTCGCATTCCACTACAGGCGGCGCTTCGATATCGAAAGGGCGCGGGCGGCGGCGGCTTGCCTCGTCGGAACTCACGATTTTGCGTCGTTTTGTGCCGATTGTACAAACGTATCAACAACTGTGCGAACAATTTATTCCCTTGAAATAGAAAATAGTGGTGATTCCGTGATAATGCTTGTAAAAGGGAATGGTTTTCTGTATAATATGATTAGGATAATAGCGGGTACTCTGCTCGATATCAACGAGGGCAAGATAGCTCCCGAGGATATGCCTGCGATACTCGCCGCAAGAGACCGCCTCCGCGCGGGCAGGACCGCAATGGCGCACGGACTCTACCTCAACCGCGTGTTCTACTCCGAGGAGGAATTGCTCGGATAAATGCGCTGTTTGTAATTATTTGGAAGAATACCCGTAATTATGCATGGCAAATTACGAATACTACTATATACAGGGAACGGAACAAAATGAGGAGGCAATGTAATGCCAATGTATGACGCCAACGATATCGTTGAGCAGAAAAACAGGGATAAACGAAGAAAACGGCTAACAAAGCTGCTTATCATACTCGCGCTCGTATCAGCCGCTGCTGCGCTCTATTTCACGCAGGAGCTATGGATGCCGAAGCTGCGGGGACTCGGTACCCAATACAAGACCATAGTCAACGACGGCCGCCTCGCCGAGGGAAATTTCCCCATAGAGATAAACGGCGGTGCGCAGTATCAGCTGAGCTGCTCGAACGAAAATGTTATCGTTATGAGCGACTCCTACATATACTTCTATAACGAGGAGGGCGGAGAGCTGAAACGCCGTCAGCACGCGCTGACTAATGCTGTAATGGAAGCCGCGAACGGAAGAGCGCTCCTCTTCGAGAGCGGCGGCACGGAGTTCAGCGTAGAGGACAGGTCGGGAGTTCTGTATACGAACAAGCTCGACAAGAATATAATGTTTGCAAGGCTCAGCAAGGAGGGCTATACCGCTGTTGTGACGACCTCCGACAACTACGACTGCGAGATATTCGTCTACGACCGCAGAGGCAAAGAGATATACAAGCGAAAATGCGTCGAGCGCGTGAACGATATCAGCTTCGAGGAGGGCAGCAAGGGCTGCGTTATCAGCTACTTCTACGCCGAGAACGGCGCGCTCGTCACCTCCGTGCAGGAGGCGAGCTTCACCGAGGACAAGGAGAAGTGGAACTCCCCAGGACTCGATACGCTCGGTCTCGACGTCTACAACTTCAACGACGGTGCGTTCGTCTTGGGCATGGACGCGTGCGGATATGTCGACAGCAAGGGTCAGATAAGCTCGTTCTACCGCTATGAGGGCGACTTTGCGGGAGGCGCGAGCGAGGACGGCAAGTCTGCCGTGATAATCAACAGCGACGACAGGCGCCGCTATGAAATGGCACTCTTCAAGGACGGCAGCTCCGAGCCTACCGTGCTCGAGTTTGACAGCCCGCTCATCGACGTCACTGTCGAGGACGGTCTCGCCTTCGTCATGAAGAAGGACGCTGTGCTCGCCTACGACTTCACGGGCAAGCTGCGCTCCACCGCGACCGTAAACGATTCGTACACGGGTTTCGTAAGAAGCGAAAACTACGTATACCTGAAAAGCTACAATAAAATAGACAGGATCAACTACGAAAGCTGATCCAAATCGAAGGGAGGATGTACGGGCTGTGCCTGTACACGTGAAAACATGGGAATTCAATTCTGGTGGTTCTATGACGTTATCGCAGTTGCGATAACCCTTATCTGCGTCTTTTTCTCAAGCAGGAAGGGCACTATGAAAGCCGCCATTACTACAGTAGGCTACGGTCTGGCGCTCGCACTGGCGCTCGGTATAAGCAGCACTACTGCTGAGGGTCTGTATACGAACACCATGAGAAGCAGCTGTATAAACAATATCAACAGCACGCTCAAGGCTGATACGTTCGTGAACAAGTATGCCTCTTATCTCGAATCGCAGGGATATTCGCTGCGTATCAATCAGGAAAGACTCGCTAATATTTTCAGCGGAGACAAGGACATCGACGAGGAGCTCTTAAAATACGTCAACAGCGTAAACGGCAGACGTATCGCAGAGGATGACGTTGTGCTCGACATGATACACGAGGGCTACGCTGTCGTTATCCGCGACATCGCAGCACAGAAGCTGAGCAAGTACGCTGCGGAAACTGCCGCGCACGAGATACGCAAAGACAGCTCGGGCATGAAGGAGCTCGCGCCCCTCATCACCGACAGGGAGGACAGACTTCCCGCGGCAAAGTACATCGCCGACCACTACACCGCTCCCGCATTCGTGACGATATTCAAGCTCATCGGCTTCGTCATCCTCTTCGGAGCTGCGGCAATAATGATATACCTGATACTACAGCAGTATATGTCCAAGGACGACACAAAGATAGACATCGGCTCGCATATCAGCGGCGGTATCATCGGCATAATCAAGGGCGGGCTCTTCGTGACGGTAGCTGCGGCGATAATCCGCATATGGGCTATCATGGGCAGCGACGAGATGCTCTTCTTCAACAATACCGTCATCGACGGCTCGATAATCTTCAAATACTTCTACAACTTCGCATCGTCACTCTAAAACGGTGCGGACTCATCAGCACACACTTAACAGGAGGAACACCCTATGATAATGTGCAGTAACTGCAAAAAACGACCCGCTGTCGTATTCATCACCTCTGTGCAGGGAAACGAAAAAAAGAACGAGGGACTCTGCCTCGCCTGCGCACGGGAGAGAAAAATACCGCAGGTCGCTGAATATATGGAAAAGCTCGGCATCACCGACGAGGAGATAGACCAGCTCTCCGACCAGATGATGGGTATGCTCGACGGAGATTCCTTCGAGATGGGCGGTCAGGGCATTATGCCCGAATTCATCGCGGATATGTTCGGCGGTGAGGAATCAAAGGACGGCAAGGACGACGTCCCCGCTCCCGACTCCGACAGCGAGGATAAGCCCCGCAGGAAGGGACTCTTCGGGCGCGACAAGTCCGAGAAAAAGGAAAAGAAGAAGGAGCTCAAGTTCCTCGGGAGCTACTGCACCAACCTCTCGCAGAAAGCCGCTGACGGTCAGCTCGACCGCATAATCGGCAGAGACAAGGAAATAGCGCGCGTGATACAGATACTCTCGCGCCGTACCAAGAACAACCCCTGCCTCATCGGCGAGCCCGGCGTCGGCAAGACCGCTATCGCCGAGGGTATCGCCCAGAGGATAAACGAGGGCGATGTTCCGCTGAATCTCGCGGATAAGAAGCTCTACCTGCTCGACCTCACCGCTCTCGTCGCGGGAACTCAGTTCCGCGGACAGTTCGAGAGCCGCGTAAAGGGTCTCGTTGACGAGGTCAAGAAGGAAGGCAACATTATCCTCTTCATCGACGAGGTACACAATCTCGTCGGCGCAGGCGACTCCGAGGGCTCGATGAACGCCGCAAATATTCTCAAGCCCGCGCTCTCACGCGGAGAGGTGCAGGTCATCGGCGCGACCACCTTCGGCGAGTACAGAAAGTACATCGAGAAGGATTCCGCGCTCGAGCGCCGATTCCAGCCCGTTACAGTCACCGAGCCGACCGTCGAGGACACCGTGAACGTCCTCCTCGGCATAAAGAAATACTACGAGGACTACCACAAGGTGCACATCTCCGACTACCTTATCAGAGTGTGCGCGGTGCTGTCCGAGAGATATATCACCGACCGCTTCCTCCCCGACAAGGCTATCGACCTCATGGACGAGGGCTGTGCGCACGCGAATATCCGCTCGCCCGAAATTGCCGAGTATGCGAAGGTGCAGAAGGAGATAGGCGTGCTCGAGGGCATGGAGACTACCCTGTCAGAGCAGAGCGAGCCCGATTATCAGGCGCTCGCCGAGGTCAAGAGCAAGCTCATACACGCCCGCGACAAGGCGGCTCAGCTGAAGGAAAAGGCTGAGGACGTGCAGGTCACGGAGGAGGACATCACAAAGGTAGTCGAGCTGTGGACGGGTATCCCCGCGAGCAAGATCGCCGAGACCGAATTCCTCAAAATATCCAAGCTCGAGGGTGCGCTGAAAAAGCGCGTGCTCGGACAGGACGAGGCTGTGGAGGTGCTGACCCGCGCAATCAAGCGCACGAGGGTACAGCTCAGCAAGCGCCGCAGACCCGCGTCGTTCATATTCGTAGGTCCTACGGGCGTCGGCAAGACCGAGCTCGTAAAAGCACTGTCGGAGGAGCTCTTCGACTCCACCGAGCCGCTGATACGCCTCGATATGACCGAATATATGGAGAAGCACTCCGTCGCGAGGATGATAGGCTCGCCTCCAGGCTACGTCGGCTACGACGAGGCGGGACAGCTCACCGAGAAGGTACGCCGCAAGCCCTACTCCGTCATCCTCTTTGACGAGATAGAGAAGGCTCACCCCGACGTCATGAATATCCTCATGCAGATTCTCGACGAGGGTCACATCGACGACGCTCAGGGCAGAAATATCAACTTCGAGAACACCATAATCTGCATGACCTCCAACGCGGGCTCGACCGACAAGAGCGTCGGAGTCGGCTTCAACCGCACCGAGAATGAGATTTCCCGCGACAAGGCTATGAAGGGTCTGCGCGAATTCCTGCGCCCCGAGTTCATCAGCCGCATTGACGAGATAGTCGTGTTCAGACAGCTCACAAAGGACGATTTCGCGCACATTGCGGCGCTGATGATAGACGAGATGAAGGAGCCCCTCGCGGAGAAGAACATCTCCGTCAGCTACGACGACGCGGCGCTCGCTCTCATCGCGGAGAAGTCCTTCGGCAAGCCCTACGGCGCGCGCGACATACGCCGCGTGATACGTCAGGACATCGAGGACAAGGTCGCGGAAATGATAATCACGGATTCATCAAGCATAGATGAGATACACATCTCCGCGGACGGCGATACGATAACCGTCACAGGGAAGAAAAAGGAGCAGACCGAGGAATGAACATTAAAAGAATTATTGCCATAGCCGCTGCTGCGGCAATGCTCGCGCTGTCGGCGGCGTGCGGCAGCAATACGGCTTCGTCGTCATCATCGGAGCCGAAGGCTGATACCACCTCCCCCACGGGCTACTACAGCGACGATATCATCGCCGCGGTGGACGGTCCGCAGCTGATGTTCTCGAACGTGGAGGCTGCTGCGGGTGAGACAGCGGAGGTATCCCTCTTCGTCAGCGGTGCCGCCAACAAGTGGACTATGTGCGGTCTGCACATCACCTACGGCAAGGACCTCGAACCCGTAATGTCTGACGCCGCACAGAGCATGGTCGAGTTCGACCTCGGCGACGCGTCGAAGCGCTCGTCAGGCTCGGTATGTATGCTCTGGGAGAGCGGTCTGCCCAAGGAACTGACCGACAACGACCTCGGAAGCATCTTCTTCACGGAGATATTCGACGGCGACAAGGGCGGAGACGGCGAGATAGTAAAGTTCTACTTCAAGGTGCCCGAAAAGGCTAAAAAAGGGACGGTTTACCCCATAGGGATATACTATATGCCGCCTACGGACGAGAGGTCGGATATGTTCATCGGCACGGACGGCGACAAATCACGCGAGAAATACGCCTTCCAGAACTGGACGGGCGGAAGCATAACAGTAAAGTAACAGCAGACAGTCAGCGGGACACGGCTTTTTCCCGCTGACTGTTTCTTGCTTCTTTGCGGGAAATCTATTGACTTTATCATTTTAATGTGGTATTATATACCTATACTTTTTTATATATGGAGGAAAACACCATGGAAGACAATAAGCTCAATCCCACAGGCGTTCCCGATGAGGTAAACAACGCTGCTCAGGAGGGCGCAGATACATTAGCAGAAAAGGTAGCTGACAAGGTCGAGGCTATCGGCGAGACTGCCGAGAACGCAGGCGAAAAGGTCGTTGACACTGTCACAGGCGTAGTAGAGGCAGCAGGCGAAAGCGCTGACGAGTTCGGCGACAAGGTCGTTGACGTCGTAAAGGGCACCGAAAATGCTGCTGAGGCGGCTGCGGATACAGCTGCTGACGCTGCAAAGACAGAGGGCGGCTCCTTCGTTGACAAGGTAGCAGGCGTAGTGAACGCAGCAGGCGAGGCTGCTGACAGCTTCGGCGACAAGGTCGCTGACACTGTGAGCGAGACCTTCGGCGGAGCTAACAACGGCGCTGCTGAGGCTGAGAAGGCTATCCAGCCCAACGCTATCTACACTAACGCAGGCGCTCCCGTAGGACAGCCCGAGGACAGCAAGTTGTTCGCTATCATATCGCTCGTCTGCGGTATAGTTTCTATCGTAAGCTGCTGCTGCTGGGGCATAAATATCATTCCCGCTGCCGCAGCTATCGTTACAGGTATCATTTCCAAGAAGAAGAACGAGTCCGGCAGCGGTATGGCTCTCGCAGGCATCATCATGGGTGCTGTAGCTATCCTGCTCGGTATCATTTCTCTCGTTCTCTCGATAATCAAAGCAGTTGCAGACGCCAACTGAGCGCTGACTGAAAATGAATAAAGCAAAGCGGGTGAAGCTCGCGGTGCTTGTCGGAGTACCGATTCTGCTGCTGCTCGTCTTCATTTTCAGAGAGCAGATAATGCGGCTCGGCAGCCTGATGGGTCCCTGCCTTTTCCATGAGGTCACAGGCTGGCACTGTCCGGGCTGCGGCAATACGCGAGCGGTAAGGGCGCTACTGCACCTTCATCCGATAATCTCTTTCAGGAACAACCCGATAATACTGCTGCTTTCGCTGACGGGGCTGGGCTTCTACATAGAGCTCGCGCTCGACGTCTGCGGCAAAAAGGTCAGCTTCATGCCGAAGAACCAGTTTTTCTGGCTGGCGTTGCTCGTTGTTCTGCTGATATTCTACGTGCTCAGGAACTTTATTCCTGTATTAGCACCAATTTCATAAGCAATAAAGGGTACACACCAAGGCTGCTCCCCTTAGAGGGGCTCCCCTCATCGTGTACCCTTTCTACGAACCATTCGCAAGGAGGAAGCTATGGACTATAACAACGCCCCGCAGAACTACTATCAGCAGCCGTATAACAACGGCTATTACGGCGGTTATCCGCCTCAGCAGCAGACAAATCCGCTCGGCATAATCTCGCTGGTGCTCGGCATACTGTCAGTCGTGCTCGCACTGATATTAGGCTGCTGTGCTCCCGGAGTGAATATGCCGTTCGCAATTGCCGCTATCATACTCGGCATATTGCAGATAAAGTCAAAGAAGAATCAGAAAGGACGCGGACTGGGTATCGCGGGTCTTATCTGCGGCATCGTCGCGACCGTGATGTTCATATTCGCACTGCTCTGCTTCCTCGGTATATTCGCGATAGGCATCGCAGACAGTATCGAAGCAAGCAACAGCAATTACTTATATTGATATGGCTCTAAGCAAAAGGACAAAACTGCTCATCGCGGCAGCAGTCCCGCTGCTCGGCGTGATGCTGTTCCTGCTGCGCGACTACATCATGTCCGTGGGACATTATTTCCCGTGTATGCTCTATAAGTATACGGGGCTGCTGTGTCCGGGATGCGGGAATACCCGCGCGGTCAATCACCTCGTACACGGACGCATATTGCTCTCGCTGCGAAGCAATCCCGACATCCCCTTCCTTGTACTGGTGCCGCTGGGCTTCTATATCGAGCTCATCGCCGATATATGCGGGAAAAAGCTGAGGATAGTCCCTCGCTCGTTTTGGGTGTGGATACCGATATTCGCAGCTTATGCAGTGTTCTATGTGCTTCGTAATTTCTTCCCGATATTGGCGCCGCCGTAAAAAAGTACGGGGAATGTAAAAAAAGATTTTACATTGCTAATCTCTTGACAAATCGGAAATAATATGATAACATATGTATGTAATATTTTATATTTTGGAGGATGACTATTATGGACGAAAATCTCAACAATGGTATGCCTGAGGCAACCGATTCCACAGGCTACACTGACACAACTGCTTATTCTTCTGACACAACAACAAGCTACAGCTCTTACTCTTCCGAGCCCGAGCAGAAGCAGACACTTTCCATCGTGTCTCTCGTTCTCGGTATCGTAGGTCTTGTTTTCAGCTGCTGCTGCTGTTTAGGTGTTCCCTTTGATATCGCAGCTATCGTTGTAGGTGTCATCGCAAAGAAGAAGAATGTTCCCGGTCAGGGCATGGCTCTCGCAGGTATTATCCTCGGTGCAGTTGCTTTCGTGATCTACCTCATCACTGTTATCATCAACAAAGCTACAGGCGCTGGCGAGGCTTTCTCCAACAACTTCATGGAAGGCTTCAAGGAAGGTCTCAACAGCGGTGCAGTAATGTTCTTCTAAGAACATCATCAACACGGAAACGAAAAGAAGCACACTTCAGGACGCTGTCCTTGTGTGCTTCTTTTTTTGCTTTATTACAGTTTTGCCACAGTCCCGCAAACAGCAAAAAGCAGCCTCATCAGGCTGCTTTTTGTAGGGTGTGTTTATGCGAAGAAGAGTTCCTTTATCTCGATATTATCCGTGCCCTTGAAGCGGATGGTAACATCGAACCTTTCCTTGTCGGCGGCTGCGGGAACTGATATATCCGTCCATATGTCAGAGGGCGATATCTGCGCTGTCTGACCGTTTATCTCGACGCTGCCCGCGCCCTTTCCGCGGTAGGAGATACCGATGCGACCCGCATTCCCCGAGAAGTAGCGGAAGCGTATGAGCGTGCCGTCCGCGACCTCGCTGATGAAGCGCTCGGTGTAGTGCTCGATGCCGCGCTCGTCTGCGCTGACCGTGGAGTCCTTGCTGCCGAGGATACGGTGGTTCACATTCGGGAAGCTCTCGGTGAATATCTTGTTCGAGCCGTGCGGCATATGTCCGTTGGTGATATGACAGGCAATGGTCGCGGGGTAGCGACCCTCAGCCCTGAGCGGGCTTCCGTTGAGCCCACAGCTCGAGATCTCGACCTGCTTGATGCTTCCGTCGGGCGCGATGGTGATAGGCTCCGCGCACGCCTGACGGCTGTAGTCCGACTTATGAGTGAGACGGTGATAAAAGACGTACCATTGACCGTTTATCTCGATGATACTGCCGTGGGTAGTACCTGTCATATTCATTCTCGTGTCGTCGCTGACGCCGTTCACGCCGACGTCGCCGTTCGAGACGATAGTGCCGCCGAATACGAAGTCCCTGTCGGGGCTGTCGCTGACGGCGTAGCAGAGCTCGTGGTTCTTCTGCGAGGAGTAGATGAAATAGTATTTATCGCCGACCTTGCGCATGGAGCTCGCCTCGAAGAACTCGTGTCCGCCGAAATCGGACTCATAGGGGATTATGTGACGCGGCTCGCCCTTTACGGTGAGCATATCGTCCTCGAGGGTCACTACTGCGGGACCGTTGACGTTATCGGGAGTCGAGAGTATCTCGTCGCGTGTCTTGTCGAAGCGCTCCATGACCTCAGCCATTTTCGCGTCGTCCGCGGCAAGCTCGTCGTTGCTCTCGTCCATATACTGAGTGCCGTAGTATATGCGGATAGTGCCGTTGTCGTTGAAGGCGCAGGGGTCGAAGCAGACGTACTTCTTCATCGGAGTACCGTCGGGATAGTGAACATAGCCTAAATATTCATATCTTCCCGCGGGCTCGTCACAGACAGCAACGCTTATGGGTCCGTAGTAGCCGCCGTGACCGAAATCGCCCGACATACAGTAATAGAGGTAGTATCTGCCGTCGTTGCCCCTGACCACGTCGGGAGCGTACATATACGGTCTGACGCTGTAGTCGGGGTCCTGCTCCGCCTTGTATATGACACCGTCACAGCGCCAGTCAGAGAGGTCGCCAACGGGTGCGGAATATACGGTGTAATCGCCCATACAAAAGGTTCTTCCGCCCTCGAAGTCGTGGGAGCCGTAGAGGTAGACCCTGTCTCCGAAGATGTGAGGTTCACCGTCGGGGATATAGGCGTCCTGCGGCAGGAATGGGTTAAATACCTGCTTTTTCATGTTATTCTCCTTTATGTTATATTCTATAAAGACGGGCGGAAACAAAGCTCCGCCCAATATTATCATATAGCTGTTTTCAGACCGTGTGACCGTTAGCCTTGATGACGTCCACTACGCTGCTGACGTACTTGCGGCAGGCAGCCTCGTCCTCAGCCTCGACCATAACGCGCACAAGCGGCTCGGTACCGCTCTCGCGGACGAGGATGCGTCCCGTAGAGCCGAGCTCCTCGCCGACCTTGGCAACTATCGCCTGTACGTCGGGGTCGTTCTGAGCAGCCTTCTTGTCCTTTACACGGACATTTTCAAGCACCTGCGGATAAACTACGAAGGGAGCCGCAAGCTCGCTGAGCTTCTTCTCGCGCGACATGATGACCTGCATCATCTTGAGGCTGGTGAGTATGCCGTCGCCTGTGGAGGCGTACTTCGAGAAGATGATATGTCCCGACTGCTCGCCGCCGAGGCAGCAGCCGTGCTCCTTCATATATTCATAAACGTACTTGTCGCCGACAGCGGTCTTGGCGTAGTCGATGCCTATCTCGTCAAACGCCTTGAAGAGTCCGAAGTTGGACATGACCGTCGCGACAACGGTATTGTTCACGAGCTTTCCGCGCTCCTTCATATATCTGCCGTAGATATAGAGGATATGGTCGCCCGAAATGAGCCCGCCCTTTTCGTCCACGCAGAGGCATCGGTCGGCGTCGCCGTCGTAGGCAAAGCCCACGTCACAGCCGTTCTCGACTACGTACTTCTGGAGGACTTCTATATGTGTGGAGCCCGCATTGTCGTTGATGTTAGTGCCGTTGGGCGCGGCATTTATGACGTGCGTATCGGCTCCGAGAGCGTCAAATACAGCCTTTGCAATGTTCCACGACGCGCCGTTCGCGCAGTCGAGAGCCACCTTTACGCCTCTGAACGAGTACATTCCGAGGGAGATGAGGTAGCCTATGTAGCGGTTTCTGCCCGCAACGTAGTCAACAGACCTGCCTATCTTGTCGCCTGTAGCGAAGGGAAGCTCCTTCCACTCCTGACCGAAGGCATTGAGATTGCCGTCGAGGTAAGCCTCAACGAGCTCGATGACCTCGTCCTCCATTTTCTCGCCGTTTCCGTTGATGAGCTTCAGACCGTTGTCGTGGTAGGGGTTGTGGCTCGCGGATATCATCACCGCGCAGTCAAAGCCGTCGACGCGGGATATATAGGCGACGGAGGGAGTTGTCGTAACGTGGAGGAGGTATGCGTCAGCGCCCGATGCGGTGAGTCCGCCGACGAGCGAATACTCGAACATATAGCTCGAAAGGCGCGTGTCCTTGCCGATGACTATACGCGCGGGAGTATCGTCGCCTCTGCGGCGTCTGAGCTCTCCGTAGTACCAGCCGATGAAGCGTCCAACCTTGAACGCATGGTCGGCAGTAAGGTTCTCGTTAGCAGTGCCTCTGAATCCGTCTGTACCAAAATACTTACCCATAATTGTCTCCTTGAAAATGATAATTTGGTGACACTGCCGAACTCTTCTGTTGTGATTAGATTATATCACACATAAAAAGCTCAGTCAATATCATATGTTGCTGAAAATCGCGCTGTCTTACTGATAATTGCGGTCTCAGCGTATCTCGAAGCCGTGGTCTCCGTGGAGGGGGAGGCTCTTCACGCTCATATTCTCGATACGAACGTAGGTACCTTTTTCGATGGCAAGTATCATATCGTCGATAGCCTTTTCCGTGCCCTCGGCTTCCATTTCAACCGAGCCGTCATAGCAGTTCCTCACCCAGCCCGAGACGCCGCACGCCTGTGCCGCATAGTAGGCGCGATATCTGAACCCGACGCCCTGCACCGAGCCGTAAAAGACGATATGTCTGCGTATCTTTTCCATAAGTCGACCTGCTTCGATAATAGATTTCACACAATTATTAGTATACCACTATTATATTTGAAAGTCAATGGCAAATGCATAAAAACAGAAATTATTGCCGAGGGCGATTGTGCGAAATGACGAAAATGTATAAAAGCCTTGACAACGGTCAACAATAGTGGTAAATTAATATTAGCACTCGGAGATGTAGAGTGCTAAACGAGAGTCGGAGCTATTCCGACAAAGAGAAAGGTTGTGTTTTTCGTGGACGACAGAAAGCTGAAGGTACTCGCTGCTGTAGTTGACGAATATATCAGGACCGGAGAGCCCGTCGGCTCCAAGACAATCTCTCAGCTCGAACACATCAAGGCTTCATCGGCTACTATCCGCAACGATATGGCTGTGCTGGAGCAGCTCGGCTACCTCGAGCAGCCCCATACGTCCGCGGGAAGGATACCCACCTACCTCGGATACAGACTCTATATCGACGAGCTTATGACCCTCCCCGAGCTGTCGGACGAGGAAAAGCATATGCTCGACGAGAGGCTCGGCAGCGAGGATACTCCCGAGGAGCTGCTCGTGCAGAACGCCGCAGCCGCCCTCACGGAGCTGACGCAGTGCGCGGCAGTGGTAACAAATTCAGCCCCGCGTTTCTCGGTGATATCAAAGGTGGAGGTCATACCCACAGGAAAACGCCTCTACGTTATCCTGCTGATAACCTCGAGCGGCAGTATCAAGAACAAGGCGTGCCGCCTCGAATTCGACCTCAGCCATGAACAGCTCGACTTCTTTACTAAATATATAGACGAGAACCTCAGCGGTATATCCGTTGACGAGCTCTCGGAGGAAATGCTCGACAAGATGATTGCGGCGGTCTCGGCGTATATGGTTACGCTATCCCCCCTCGTCAAGGGCATATGCGAGCTCTCAGCCGACCTCAAGCAGCAGGAGCTTACCGTCAGCGGCGGAGAAAAGCTCCTCTCCTGCGACGACCTCGACAAAATGGAGGTCGTGCGCTTCATCGAGCACAAGCACGAGCTCACCGACCTGCTGGAGGAATCCTTCAGCGGCATACAGGTCAAGTTCGGCGCGGGCGGAAACTTCGCTATCGGCAACTCAAGCATGATAGTCTCGAAGTACCGCAGGAACGGCGAGGAAGCAGGCTCGCTCGGCATCATCGGTCCGATGAGAGTCGACTATAAAAAGATAATCCCATACATCGAATACCTGACGGGAAAGATATCAGACCTGATGTCAGGCGATGAGGACAATACAGTTACGGACGCGGACATAACGCAGACGTAGAAAGGAGCAGACATCAGTGAAGGATAAACAGAAAGAGAACGAGCTTCCCGAGGAGGAAGTGCTCGAGGAGGAAATCGCCGAGGAGCTCGGTGATGAATCCAACGACGCAGAGCTCATCGACGAGGACGACGCCGCAAGCGAATACAACGACAGCGCCGCTCAGTACGCAGAGCTCGAGGACGCCCTCGCAGAAGCGAACGATAAATATCTCAGGCTTTTCGCGGAGTACGACAACTACCGCAAGCGCACCGCGAGAGAAAAGGCTGACACCTACTCTAACGCGGCGGCAAAGTGCATAGAAAATCTGCTGCCCGTCATCGACAGCTTTGAGCGCTCGCTCGAGGCGGAGTGCGGCGACGATAACTTCAAGAACGGCATGAGCATGATATTCGGACAGATGAAGGACTTCCTCACGAAGATGAACGTCACCGAGATAGAAGCTCTCGGAGCGGAATTCGACCCGAATTTCCACAATGCCATTCAGCAGCTCGACGGCACTGACTACGCGAGCAATCACGTTTGTCAGGTGTTCCAGAAGGGCTATATGCTCGGCGACAAGCTCATACGCCCCGCTATGGTGGCAGTAGCAATTTAGCAGGAAACGCCGCCACGGCATTCCGCAATAATCACAAACAAGTAAATCCGTCCGCAAAGCGGACACCATAGCTAATGGCTAAGAGCTAAAGGCTAATGGCTTATAATACAGGAGGAATCAATTATGGGAAAAATCATTGGTATCGACCTTGGTACAACAAACTCGTGCGTAGCTGTTATGGAGGGCGGTAACGCTGTAGTTATCCCCAACAGCGAGGGCGCAAGAACTACACCTTCCGTTGTCGCTTTCACAAACAACGGCGAGCGTCTCGTAGGTCAGGTGGCTAAGAGACAGGCTATCACTAACCACGACAGAACAGTTTCTTCAATAAAGAGACACATGGGCTCAAACTATAAGGTTTCTATCGACGGCAAGAACTACACTCCTCAGGAGATATCCGCTATGATTCTCCAGAAGCTCAAGGCTGACGCTGAGGCTTATCTCGGCGAGACAGTTACAGAGGCAGTTATCACAGTTCCTGCTTACTTCACAGACTCGCAGAGACAGGCTACAAAGGACGCAGGTCAGATTGCAGGTCTCAATGTTAGACGTATCATCAACGAGCCTACAGCTGCGGCTCTCTCCTACGGTATCGACAAGGAGGAGGAGCAGACCGTTATGGTTTACGACCTCGGCGGCGGTACATTCGATGTTTCTATCATCGAAATGGGCGAGGACGTTCAGCAGGTTCTCGCTACGGCTGGTAACAACCGCCTCGGCGGCGATGACTTCGACCAGCGCATCATCGACTGGATAGTTGAGGAGTTCAAGAAGTCCGACGGAGTTGACCTCTCGCAGGACAAGATGGCTGCCCAGAGACTCAAGGACGCTGCTGAGAAGGCTAAGATAGAGCTCTCCTCTACTACAACTTCAAACATCAACATCCCGTTCATCACTGTTGACGCTACAGGTACTCCCAAGCACCTCGACCTCACTCTTACACAGGCTAAGTTCAACGAGCTCACTGCTGACCTCGTAGAGGCTACAATGGGACCTGTTCGTCAGGCTCTCAGCGACAGCGGTCTTAACATCGGCGAGATAAACAAGGTGCTCATGGTCGGCGGTTCTTCGAGAATCCCCGCTGTTCAGGAGGCTGTTAAGAAGCTCATCGGCAAGGACCCCTTCAAGGGCATCAACCCCGACGAGTGCGTAGCTCTCGGTGCTGCATATCAGGGCGGTGTTCTCGGCGGCGACGTCAAGAACGGTCTGCTCCTCCTCGATGTAACTCCGCTTTCACTCGGTATCGAGACAGCAGGCGGCGTATGCACAAAGATGATAGAGAGAAATACTACTATCCCGACCAAGAAGTCGCAGATATTCTCAACATATTCCGACAACCAGCCCGCCGTTGACATCAACGTGCTCCAGGGCGAGCGTGAGTTCGCACGCGACAACAAGCAGCTCGGTACCTTCCGTCTCGACGGTATCGCTCCTGCTCCGAGAGGAATCCCCCAGATTGAGGTAACCTTCGATATCGACCAGAACGGTATCGTTCACGTTTCCGCTAAGGACCTCGGTACAGGCAAGGAGCAGAACATCACTATCACATCCTCGACGAATATGTCCAAGGACGACATCGACAAGGCTGTCAAGGAAGCTGAGCAGTACGCTGCTGAGGACAAGAAGCGCCGTGAGGCTGTTGATACCAAGAATGAGGCTGAGAACCTCGTATTCCAGTGCGAGAAGGCTCTTGCAGACTTCGGCGACAAGGTATCACCCGATGAGAAGGCTGACATCGAGGCTAAGGCTTCGGCTCTCCGCTCGGCTATCGCTGCTGACAACAACGACGAGATAAAGTCGCTCAAGGAGGACCTCCAGAAGTCCTTCTACGACCTCTCTGCTAAGATATACCAGCAGGCTAACCCCAACGGCGGCGGCATTGACCCCTCGCAGTTCGCTAATATGGGCGGCGAGGCTGATACAAGCAGCAATAACGACGACGGAGTAGTTGACGCTGACTTCACTGAAGTATAAGCGATGAGCGATAGGACGAAAAAGTTCCTGACTACGGTCGCTATCATTGTCGGACTTGTGCTCGCGGCGGTATTCGGACTGAAATGGTTCAACAACGTCGCCAACGATAACGCAGACGATTACGACGGCGGCAAGGGTCGCGCAGAGGAAATCATCAACGACCAGCTCAATGGTTAAATAAAGCTTTTTAGGGCGAAGAAAGACTTCGCCCTAAAGGTGTATTTACAGGCGCGGAGAAAAACTACCGTTTTGCAGCAGCTATGCCGCGAAATCGGCAGTGCGGACACCGCACCGACGCCCTAAAGGCATATCTAAGGGGCGCGGCAAAAAAGTGCCGTTTTGCAGCAGCTATGCCGCGAAACTGGCAGCGCGGACACCGCACCGCCCTAAAGGTGTATTTACAGGTAATGAAAATAGCTTGTAGGGGCGGCTATCAGCCGCCCGCAACCTGCCTTCAAATGGCACGGGCGGATAGTATCCGCCCCTACAATATTGTCATTGTGTTTGCAATGGCAGAATGGAGTTAGCTATGGCTGATAAAAGAGATTATTACGAAGTCCTCGGCATACAGAAGGGCGCTACAGAGGACGAGATAAAAAAAGCCTTCCGTAAAAAGGCAAGAGAGAATCACCCCGACCTCCACCCCGATGACCCCTCATACGTTGAGAAGTTTCAGGAGATAAACGAGGCGAACGAGGTGCTCTCCGACCCCGAGAAGCGCGCCAAGTACGACCAGTTCGGTCATGCGGGCGTTGACCCCAACTACGGCGGAGCCGACGGCTTCGGCGGCATGGGCGGATTCGGAGATATGGGCGATATCCTCGAGAGCATTTTCGGCGGATTCGGCGGATTCGGCGGCGGCGCTTCGCGCTCAAATGCGAACGCTCCGAGACGCGGCTCCGATATTCAGGAGGGCGTGACTATCAACTTCATGGATGCCTGCAACGGCAAAAAGCAGGAGGTCAAGCTCTTCCGCATGGCTGTATGCGAGTCCTGCCACGGCACGGGCGCGGACGCAGGCACCTCTGCGGAGATATGCCCCGACTGTCAGGGACGCGGCAGTATAAAGACCACTCAGCGCACTCCGTTCGGTGCTATTTCCTCGACCAAGCCATGTCCTCACTGCGGAGGCAAGGGCAAGATAGTCAAGAACCCGTGTGCTAAGTGCCGCGGCGTGGGAAGAGTAAGAGTGCAGAAGACCGTCACGGTCGATATCCCCGCAGGTATAGACGACGGACAGACAATTCGTCTCAGCGGTCAGGGCGACTGCGGTATCAACGGAGGACCCGCAGGTGACCTCCTCCTCAATATCTCGGTGCGCAACCACCCGATATTCAACCGCGAGGGCTACGATATACACTGCGATATCCCTGTTACTTATATGGAGGCTGTTCTCGGCGCTGACATAACCGTCCCGACTATCGACGGCGACGTGCGCTACAGCATCAGCGAGGGCACTCAGAACGGCACCGTGTTCCGCCTGAAGGGCAAGGGCATCAAGAAGGTGAACCGTCCCGAGCGCGGCAACCAGTACGTAAAGATATACGTTGAGGTCCCGAAGAACCTCTCCAAGAAGCAGAAGGACCTGCTCCGCGCGTTCGAGGCTTCGCTGACCGACAAGAACTACTCAAAGAGACAGAGCTTCTTCGAGAAGATAAAGGAAAAATTCGACTTCTGACCCGATGCGGGCGTACAAAAGGTGCATCCTGATGTGCGCTGCTCTTAGCGGAACAAATGACAAACCAAACTGAATAGGACACAAGCTGATACTTACAACAATGTAGGTATCAGCTTATTTTTATATAAATCCGTTGATTTATTCATCCGAATATGGTGAAATGTACTTAAAGAATCGAGCATTGGAGGTACCAACATGACCGATAAGGAACAGAAAAAGGCTGCAAAAGAGTTGCAGCGTATTGGAAAGACAAAGGTTCGGAGAAAAGTGATACTCAGACTTATTGGAATCAGCTCTTGACTGATGTGTTCGGTGCTGAGAAACTCACTGGTCTTGTGAAATATGAAAAGCCTGTCATTGTGGACGGCAATCAAAAGTACATTGATGTATATATCCGTCACGATAATGTTACTATGATCGTTGAGCAGAAATCCCTTGGGAAAGATCTTACAGAAAAGCTGCACCAGTCAGGTGATATAATGCTATTCAATTAACTATAGTCCTGCCTTAATCTTTTCAAAAACAATTCCGCAATCGGCGAGAACACCTGATACTTTTTCCAGATGATATACATATTCGTTTCAAGTGTCGGCTTTATGGGTCGGAAGCAAAGTCCGCTTTCTTCGCTTGTGTCTACAAGGTACTCAAAGGTCAGCATACACCCCAGCCCCTCCTTCACAAACACCGAGCCGTTGTAGGCAAGATTGACAGTTCCCGCAAAGTTGAGCTTATCCATATTATCCCCGCACCAGCGCGGAAAATCTACACGGATAGACTGCTCGGAGCAGAACAGCGGCAAGCCGTAAAGATCATCAAATGTTACATACTCTTTTTCGGCAAGCGGACTGTCACGGCGCATCACAAGCCCCCATTTGTCGCTTTCGGGTATAGAGAGATAGTTGTACTTCGACAGGTTCGGCGGCTCAACGATCACGGCGAGGTCGAGGATACCTCTGTCAAGCCGTTCCGCAACAGGCTCAGTATCTCCGCTGAATATGTGGAAGATGAAATTCGGGTACTGCTCCTTGAATGCTTTGATGCTCCTTGCAAGGTATTTGATAAGAATGCTCTCGGCGCAGCCTATGCGTATCTCTCCGCCAACGATGTTGTCAAGCTGGCTGAACTCCTCGGCTGTCTTATCGACCATAGCGAGAATGTCCTCGGCACGCTTTCGCAGGAGCATACCTTCATCGTTAAGTATCATATTCTTATTCGTGCGGATAAAGAGCTCATGCCCCAATTCTTCCTCAAGCTTCTTTATCTCTTTAGACAGCGAGGGCTGCGAGATATGCAGGCGCTCAGCTGCCCTTGTCATGTTTTCCTCTCTTGCGATGGCAAGAAAATATCGTAATATCCGTATCTCCATACTGCACCTCCGTTTTTGATACTACTATTATACTGCAATTTGTCATTCCTGTCAAGAATGACAAGCAATTACATATAGGTATTTTACATATCCTAAAAGATGTGATATACTTAAATCACAGAAACACGGAGGTGGTGAAAATGGCAAACGCAGCCGACAAAACAGCGGTCATGACCGAAAATCTCAGGGATATGGGCTTGGACGATGAAAGCGTAGCGAAATGCCTGCAAATGGTCGAAAGCGGACAATATCAGGCACTTGACTGTTTTCTGAAAAGCTATCGTCAAACGCTCCTTGACAGCGTTCACAAGTATAACGACCGCATCGACTGCCTCGACTATTTCGCCTACACATTAAGAAAAAACGGAGGTATCTGAAATGAAAGATGAAATGCTTACTTTAACACAGGAATGGGACAAGACCTTCCCCAAGTCCGACAAGGTTGACCACAACAAGGTCACTTTCCACAACCGCTACGGCATCACACTCGCCGCCGATATGTACACTCCGAAAAATGCAGGCGGCAAGCTCCCTGCGATCGCCGTGTGCGGACCGTTCGGTGCAGTCAAGGAACAGTGCAGCGGTCTTTACGCACAGACACTTGCAGAGCGTGGGTTTCTGACCATTGCATTCGATCCGTCCTTTACGGGTGAAAGCGGAGGACAGCCGAGATACATGGCTTCTCCCGACATCAACACAGAGGATTTTATGGCAGCGGTGGACTTCCTCTCGATTCAGGAAAATGTTGATCCCGAGCGTGTCGGTATCCTCGGTATCTGCGGCTGGGGCGGAATGGCTCTAAACGCTGCAACACTGGATACCCGTATCAAGGCGACTGTTGCATCGACCATGTACGATATGACAAGAGTGAACGCAAAGGGCTACTTTGATGCCGATGACAGCGAGGAAAAGCGTTATGCGATGAAGCAGGCACTGAATGCCCAGCGTATCAAGGATTACAAGTCGGGCGAGTATGAGCTTGGCGGCGGTGTTATTGACCCTCTGCCCGAAGATGCACCGTATTTCGTAAAAGACTACCACGCATACTACAAGACTGAAAGAGGTTATCACCCTCGTTCGCTCAATTCCAACGGCGGCTGGAACAAGATCGGCTGTATGTCGTTTATCAATATGCCTATCCTGCAATACAGCAATGAGATACGCTCCGCCGTTATGATAATGCACGGCGACAAGGCTCATTCCTTCTACTTCGGAAAAGATGCGTATGAGAATATGATAAACGGAAACAAGTACACCGACAATAAACAGCTTCTTGTGATCGAAGGCGCTTCCCACACCGATCTCTACGACGGCGGAGAGAATAACGCTATCCCATTCGACAAGCTCGAAGCCTTTTATAACAAGTATCTGAAATGATCTATCCGGAGGAAACTACAATGACAACAGCAGAATTTCTTGAATTTATGAACAGCGGAAAACAGGTCACGGCTGAGAGCGATGTGCATCGGATCATGCATAAGCTGAGTCAGGAGGCAATCCGCATTACTATGGAGATCAACAGCCGCTATCATACTCCTGATGAGATAAATGGGCTGATGTCGGATCTGATCGGTGAACCTGTTGAGGTCGGGCTGTTTCCTCCGTTCTACACTGACTGTGGGAAAAACATTCATCTCGGCAAGGGCGTGTTCATCAATGCAGGCTGTAAATTTCAGGATCAGGGCGGTATTTTCATCAGTGACGGGGCACTGATCGGTCACAATACGGTGCTTGCAACGCTGAATCACGGGCTTCTCCCCGAAGAACGTCATGATCTGATACCCAGGCCCATTCACATCGGAAAAAACGTGTGGATAGGCTCTAACTCGACAATCCTTTCAGGCGTGACGATCGGAGATAATGCAGTCATCGGTGCAGGCTCGGTCGTTACAAAGGATATTCCCGAAAATATGATAGCGGTCGGCACTCCTGCAAAGGTGGTGAGGAGCATTTATGATTAAAGCAAGATTTTTAGCTGTTATTTCTTCTTTTCTGATGTTGACCGGGTGCGGCAGTTACTCGGAGGATAGTTCGGCTGTGACGGTGCAAAGCGACAGCAGCGTTTCATCTGTGGTCTCTGACAAACAAGAGGTCACAACCGCCGAACAACATGAAGAAAAGAAAGCTAATGGTATGCAGATAGCTGTAGGAGATAAGCAATTCCCTGTAAATTTGGAAAGCAGCGATACCGTCACAGCTTTAACGGAAATGCTGCCCCTGACGCTTGATATGTCTGAGCTGAACGGCAATGAGAAGTATTATTACCTTGATACATCTCTGCCTTCCTCGCCTGAAAAAGTCGGGCATATAAGCGAAGGCGATATAATGCTTTACGGCGATAGCTGTCTTGTGGTGTTTTACGAGAGCTTTGATACTCCATACAGCTATACAAAGATCGGTCATATATCAGATACTTCGGGGCTTGCTGATGCACTCGGTAAAGACGGTGTGACCGTAACGTTTGAAATGAACGGCAGCCAAGATACCGAATACACCGTGCAGGATGTACGGAATCTCAATGATTTTCTTCTTGCGAAACCGACAGAAGAAGATTTGCGGGGAAAGCCTTACGATCTCGACAATGACGGGGTATGGAGCGTTTTTGACCTATGCCTGCTGAAACGAAAGATATTGGAGCAGCGAAATATGACAACAGAATTTGATTTTGAAAACAAGACTGTACTGCTCAACAGCGGCTATGAAATGCCCGTTCTTGGACTTGGTACATGGACACAGGACGATGATACTGCGGAAAACTCTGTCTACGAAGCGCTGAAAGACGGTTATCGGCTGATCGACACAGCGCAGTATTACGGTAATGAAACAGGTGTTGGCAAGGGCATTCAGAAAGCAATAGACGATGGCATCGTCACCCGTGAGGAGGTCTTTGTCACCACAAAGGTCATGCCTTCCAACTATGACAGAGCGTACAGTTCTATTGACGATTCGCTTGAACGGCTCGGACTTGATTACATTGACCTGATGCTGATACACCAATCGGGAAGTAATGATACCGAGGTCTACAAAGCCCTGTGTCAGGGTGTCAAGGACGGCAAGCTGCGGTCAATCGGTATTTCTAACTATTATACCCTCGATGAATATGAGCGTGTCACATCGGGCGGTGAGATCAAGCCTGCGGTAGTTCAGAATGAAAATCATCCGTTTTATCAGAACACCGAGTTCCAAAAGGATA
>Ga0247608_10000299_pt1 | contig 86526 bp, 74 predicted proteins | sample 176DNAGHGlowgp2_FD_193490 | JGI IMG/M metagenome (GOLD analysis project Ga0247608, IMG submission 193490) | Sheep rumen microbial communities from Palmerston North, Manawatu-Wanganui, New Zealand - 1766 DNA GHGlow gp2 | ecosystem: Host-associated > Mammals > Digestive system > Stomach > Rumen ... | reverse complement strand
GTGAATACTGCCACAGCAAAGGGAACGGCAAGTGTATACAGAAGGACGATATGCAGGATATATATTCATTGCTTAAAGACACTAATATGCTTGTTCTTGCTTCCCCGATCTACTATCACGGTATTAGCGGTCAACTTAAATGCGTGATCGACAGGTTTTATTCTGCGCTTTATCCTGCTGCGCCGAAAAGCTTGACTAAAATAGCAATGTTTTTATCCTCCGGTGACAGAAACCAGTATGACGGAGCAATGTTTTCATACAAGGGGGATTTCCTCGGTTATCTGGGATTAAAAGATATGGGAGTGTTTACATCCGCAGGCGATGTTTCTGATGAGCTGCTTGCAAAGATCAGAAAATTTGGTGAATCGTTATGAGAAGCCGTGCGAGCAGCACTATTTCATTAGCCCGTAGTCTATTGGCGCACACCACAATTAAAGCAAACCCTATTGGCGTAAAATGAGCCTTGCACTCAAAACAGAGAGCAAGGCTCGAATAAATATTAAGCCAATTTTTTCAGCACCTCACGAATATCCCCATTGATAAGAACGCTCTGCTCCGCTATCTCATCGGGCGCATACGCTTCACCGAAATTCAGGCAGGCATAGACCGCCTTCGGGTTTGCATAGGTCATCTTCCAGAACGGATACTTGATGATAACAGGTGTGTTCATGCCCACACCAAGCTCCAGAAACAGGATATGCAGTCCCTTATGGCGGCGCAGGAACTCGTCATAGCATTCGGCTGCTCGGTGCCAGCCCTCGTCCTCTACGAATGTATCATCTGCTCGGAGATTCATGCTCATAGGCTTTCCGCAGACGGGACAGTGCGGCACAAGCTCCGTTGGTACACGCATATCTTTCTGCTGCTCAAACATCGCCCTGACCGTTTTTTCGTTGTCATAGGTCTTTTGGTGACAAGGCTCACTGCACTGCCAAAGCCCGTAATCGCCCTGGGTATAGAACAGGCGGTGCTTGTCAAAGCCTGCCTTCTGGAATTGGTGGTCAACATTGGTGGTGAGAACAAAATAGTCCTTGCCCTTCATAAGCTCAAACAAACGCTTGTATGTGCCGTTGTCCACGTCCATATAGCGGTTGATGTAAATGTAGCGTGACCAGTACGCCCACTGCTCTTCAGGCGTTTCAAAGGGATAAAAACCGCCCGAATACATATCGTGAAAGCCGTATTTCGCTTCAAAATCAGAGAAGAAACGCTCAAACCGTTCGCCGGAATAGGTAAAGCCTGCGGCTGTGGAAAGACCTGCCTCTGCACCGATCACGATCGCATCAGCGGTCTGTATTTCAGTTTTCAGACGGTCAAGCTCGTCCGAGTAATCTTTTGTATATCTCATGATCGTCCTCCTTGAACACATTGAAGATCACCTGTATATCGTATGCTTTGCGAAACTCCTTGACGGTACGGATTGCAATTTCTGCCGCCTCTTCCTGCGGAAATCCGAATACACCCGTTGAGATACAGCAGAAAGCGATACTCCCGATACCGTTCTGCACGGCAATTTCAAGACAGCTTTTATATGAGCTTTCAAGCAGTCGGCAATGCTCCTCGGTGAGCCGTCCCTGCACGATAGGTCCGACGGTGTGTATCACATAGTCACAGGGCAAGTTATAGGCAGGCGTTATCTTCGCCCTGCCCGTGGGTTCTTCATGGCCCTGCGCCTGCATGATCTGACCGCATTTGTAACGAAGCCGTACCCCTGCAAAGGTGTGGATACAGTTGTCGATACAAGAGTGACACGGCTGCCAGCACCCCGTCATTCCCGAATTTGCAGCGTTGACTATCGCACCGCATTTCAGCGTGGTAATATCGCCTTTCCAAAGAAATATGCCGTCCTCTATGGGCGTCAGGTCTGCAATATCCGTGATGCCCTTGCTCTCGGTCAGAGCGGTGAGATATTCGTCCTCGGCTTGCAGAAAGTCATTACTTGCTTTCACAACAGGGCGGATATTCACAAGGCTTCTGTAAAGGCGGAATTTATCCTCTTGTGTTTTGGGTATCTCTATCCCGTCAACATCGTTTCTCTCTGACAGCAGATAGTTTATCAGATAATCAAGTTTCTCCATACGATCATCTCCTTATGACTGCCCCCACAGGACAGACCTCCGCACAGTTACCGCAGTGCAGACAGTTTTCCTGACGGATAACAGCTTTTTCTTTCAGTTCGATACAGCTCTGCGGACAGTCGCTCAGACATGAACCGCACCCGATGCAATCATCGGTCACGAAATATCCGCTTGCCCTGATCTCTGCACCGCCGAATGTAAAGCTGTCACGCTCGATAGGCTTCTTCGACAGGTCGAACCACTCTCCGCTGCCCTCATAGATCTGAAAAACTGTGAGCGCCTTGCGGCTTTCCTCAGTAGGATATATTTCAAGCATATATGGATTCTTCTCAAACAGCAGTGGGAGCATATCAGAGCCTAACTCCCTGACCTTGCCACGGACAGAGATCGCCGTACAATTCATGGTATCCTCGCCTTTTTTTCCCGAAAGCGCAAGATAGCCCTTGTCCTTTAACCGCTGATAGAAGTTCTTTCCCTTTGCGGTGAGAAAATACAGTCCGTTCCCGTCTGCATACATCATGTCGATCACACAGGTCACGGGCAGACCGTCGCTGTCCACTGTTGCCACGACGGTGGAGTGTATCTCGTCCACGATAAAATTCAGATAATCATGTGCTGTCATATGTCCTCCTATGGAAAGAGTGTGCCGATCATTTCAGCACACTCTCTTTTATTCTCCGTCTATTATCTTGCGTGTATCAGCAACAACCTGCGCAAGTGTAGTGCTTTTCAGTTCGTTTTCAAGAGCCGCCTGCGCCGCTTCAAGTCTGCCGTCCATAGCTTTGTGGATATTTCGCCCCACAGGACAATCCGCATTGGGATTTTCGTGGAAGTGGAACAGCCCCTCGTCATCTACGCAGTCAACAGCCTTGTAAATATCGTACAGCGTTATTTCGTCAAGTGCTTTTGCAAGGTGTGCGCCGCCGCTGCCCTGACGAGTTTCAACTATCCCTGCATTGCGAAGCTGTCCGAGGACATTGCGGACTATCACCGCATTTACACCCGTACTGCCCGACAGGAAGTCGCTGGTCACTCTCATCTGACCGCCAAAAATGTCGATGCAGGTGAGGATATGCACTGCCACTGTGAATTTACTTGTTATCTGCATAGATGTTCATCTCTTTCTTACTCTCTTACCACGCTGATACGTTGCCCGATGTGATCGCCTTTTTCGATCTCGTCCACCATAGCAATAGCGTAATCCGCATAGCTGATAATGCTCTCGCCCTTAGAGTTGAGCGTCAGCTCCTCGCCTGCGAGAATGTACTTGCCGCTGCGTTCGCCGTCAGCCTGAAAATCTCCTGCGGGGCTGATATAAGTCCACTTTACGTCATTTCTCTGACGGAGTTCGCCAAGCGCCTTTGCCATAGCAGAAGCCAGCGGCTTGAAAACTTCGGGGAAATCTGCACCGTCAGAAACGCAGGCGGTATGCTCAGCGTTCACATACAGGCTGCCTGCACCGCCGACAACGAGAAGTCTTGTGTCAGTTCCCGAAAGAATGTCGCACAGGTGAGCAAGTGACGTGGAGTGCTGAGGAAGCGTTTCGGGTGTCCATGCTCCGAATGCATCCACAACTGCGTCAAAGTCTGCAAGATCTGCTGCGGTCAGGTCGAACAGATCTTTCACGATAACATTCTGAGCAGCGGACTTGTTGTCGCCCTTGACAACTGCCGTAACGTCAAGCCCTCTGTCAACAGCTTCTTTCACGATTAGCTGACCTGCCTTGCCGTTTGCACAAACTACTGCGATTTTCATAGTAAAAACCTCCTAAAGTATAGCATAAAAATTGACTTCTGTAAAGTTGTAAACGTTACTGTTTCAACTTTCTGATATCAGTATATCATGCAAATACCGAGTTGTCAATAGTAACATTACAACTTTGGAGGGTTGCATAAAAATAGTGGGATAGTCATGCGCACAATAAACAAATCTGAATTACATTATTTCGAGCAGAAGTCGGCTCTGCGATCCCATGTTCCGCTTCATACTCCCTGACACGACGGTAAAAGGTGTTAGCTGACAAGCCCATTCTCCGTATAAAGTCCCTGCCCGTGATGCTCTTGGACTTCCATTCCCCATAGAGCTGTCCGAACCTCGTCCAGTCGATCGGGGTGGGTTTCCGTCCCGTGTACTTGCCCTGTGCCTTAGCAATCTCGATGCCCTCACGCTGACGCTGTTTGAGCTGTTCACGCTCCAACTGAGAAAGGGCAGCGAACACAGTCAACATGAATTTGCTCGCAGGTGTATCGGTGTCGATATTCTCCTTGTGGCTGATAAGGGTAACACCTTTGTCGGTGAGGGTGTCGATGATGTTCAGCCATGGCTCTTTTACGCTGTTCTTTCCATGACAAATTCTGCTTGTCAAGCTCCCACTCCCAATGACTTTTACCCTTTGATAATTCAGGATTTTCGATGATAGAAAGTCCGTGCTTTCTGCATAGCTCGTCGGAAATAGTGCGGAGTTTGATCCACGCTCGGTCGGGTATTTTACCCTGATTATGCTCAGTCTCAAAGGTCTTGCCCGTGTAGAAATTCACATTGTTCACTATCACATGGTTATGCACATGAGAGTGGTCTACATGGACGGCAAGAACATACTGATACTCATCGTTGAAAAGAGCCTTGCAAAGCTCCTGTCCGATAAGCAATGCCCGTTCGGGAGTAACTTCACCGGGGGCGAACGATTGTATTATGTGCTGGCACTCGCTTTGGCTTCGTCCTGTGCCGACTGTCTGCCTGATGTTTCTGAATTGTTCTGATGCTCCACATGGAGTAGATACGCACAAGTTGCTAACAACATATTTGCGGTCTGCGGTTTTGTCTGGGCCCACGATATAAGCAATTGCACCGTATGTTCCCGTGTCCTGCATCCCGAGAACAGCAGTATGCAGAATATATGCCCCAACGAGATCGTGGTGCAGGGCGTTGCGGTGAAGGTGATAAAAGACCTGCCGTAGAACGAAAGGAGACAGAATTGACCGACAACAGAAAGAACCAGCCCAAGCTGAAATGTCCGCACTGTCAGAGCCGCTGTGCCGATGTTGTGGACGTTAAGCTGAAAAACAGCAGCGTGGTCTCCGCTCTCGGAACAGAGCCTGCGGACTATATTATCGAGTGTCCCCGGTGTCATAAGCTGTTCGGGCAGTATATTAAGGTGCTGCACAGCACGTGAAATTTTTGAAAAAGTATTGCATTTGTGCGCACAATGTGTTATAATAATCTCAAGGAAATAATCCGTCCGGATTGAAAGGAGAGATCATTATGGCAGCAAAATCATCAAATCTGTATGCAAGGATAGAACCTGACATCAAGGAACAAGCAGAATCAATTCTTGATGCATTGGGATTGACAGTGTCAGCGGCGATCAATATGTTCTACAAGCAGATCATTTATAATAATGGAATTCCGTTTGAGGTGAAGCTCCCGCCCTCAAAGCCGCTGGCTATGGGCTCACTTACAAAAGAACAGTTTGATGAAGAGATAGGTAAGGGATATACCGAAATGCTCGAAGGCAAAGGGAGAGCAGCAGATAAAGTGTTTGCAGATATACGCAAGGACAACGGCCTATGAAATATACCGTTATTGTTATGCCCAAAGCAGAAAAGGATCTCAGAGATATCTACAGACATATCTATGTTGAACTTGTTTCTCCTCAGGCAGCTTTGAATGTGCTGAACGCACTTGAAGGCAGTATTATGGGACTTGATTCTTTACCGTTCAGATTCAGAAAATATGAACATGAACCATGGAGATCAAAAGGGCTTCATATAATGCCTGTCGGAAATTATGTAGTTTTTTACATTCCGGATAAAAACAAAGCGGAAGTATCTGTACTCCGTGTCATGTACGGCGGAATGGATATTGACGAACAGTTGGAAAAACTTTAGTATTATAGTGTGTATTTATTTAACAACCGTAAACTAACCATCCACCCGGCGGTGAAAAATTTAGCGGGAATAATGGGTCGGGATCATTACGAATGCAGAGGAAAACTCTGTCCGTATGATCCCGGCCTTTTTAAAATGAAAAAAGGCTGTCCTTGATGAATCTGCTGAACCTGATGCAAGACAGTCTTTTTCGCTTATTCTTTTTCAGAAAGATTGCTTTTGCCTAAATTACAATCGCTGCACAATGTTTGTAGATTGTCAATAACAGTTTCGCCGCCTTTTGACCATGGCTTTATATGATCTATATGTAATTCCAATCCGGGAGTATTAGCAGGAGAACGCCCACACATACAGCATTTGAAATTGTCACGTTTCATGACAAGAAATCTAAGTCTAAGATTAATGTCTCTATTAGTATTATGCTTTTTATCATTTTCAAAAGAATTATTTGACAATATGTTTATTGAATTAGATGTGTTATTGATAAATACTATAAATTCAGTTAATGCAGTACTCCATTTGCCAAAAGCTCTCAAGTATGCTCCGCTTGAAATATATGATAAGTCCTTATTATCCATATCTCGTCTACTTGGTTGCTTTCCTTTTTTTATCCAAGCAGTTTCTAAATTAATAAACAAATCTTGTTTTTCCCAAAATGTCTGATTAATGGGCAAATTAAGTTTCTTCAATGCATTATTCCATGAACCAAAACGTCTAATTACAGTTGAAGAATTATATTTTCCGTTTTGATCATAATCATGCATTGTGATTGTTGCTTTACCTAATTTGGTAGTGATACTGATAATATCTGAAAGTATTTCTTCATCAGATATATTTTGATGAAATTCAGATATAAAAAAATCCATCAAATCACCTCAAAGAATATTATATAATAAGTATAACATAGAAAATGCAAAATCACAAGCCTTATTTTAACATTTTTCAGTATCCACATTTTGATTACTTATTAATCTTAAAAAATATATAGTAACGTGCAGAATTGAATTAGCACGGAGGCTGTGTTGTCCGTGGCAAGTTGAATTCCGGTACAACGGCGACGCGGAGGCGTTCGAGCAGTTTATGAAAGCACTCATCAGCGAGCATCTTATCAGCAGCAGCGGGAGCGCCTTTGAGATAGAGGTCACTGCCCCGGACAGTGAAGAAACAACTGTTATCAGATAGGCGTAAAGGAGACAGAAATGAAAAGAGCATGGTTATATTTCAGGCTGTCCCGGGACGAGGATCAGGAGCAGAACAGCCTGCAGAATCAGCGGCAGATACTTGTCGATTACGCCGATAAGAATGACTACAAGATCATTGGCGAGAGCTTCGATGACAATGTCACAGGCATGACCTTCGAGCGGGACGGCATAATCAAGCTTGAAGAAGCGGTGGATAAGGGACTGATCGACACGGTGCTTGTCAAGGATATGAGCCGTCTCGGGAGACATAGAACGCAGACAGCTATCTTCCTTGACTACCTCGCCAACAACAAGGTCAATATGATATCTGTGACAGAGGGTGTTGACAGCGCCAACGAGAATGACGATCTTATCATCGGCTTCAAGCAGATAGTCAACGACCTCTACTGCAAGGACATCAGCAGAAAGGTCACGGCGGGAGTGCGTCAGAAGCAGAAGGACAAAGGGCTGATAGAGACTCTGCCAATGGGATATTACAAGGACAGGAATACCAATAAGGTATGCATCGACGAAGAAGCCGCAGACATCATCCGGGAGATATTCAGCCTCTACATTCAGGGCTACGGGATGACGGCGATAGCAAAACAGCTCAACGCCCGGGGCATCAGGTCGCCGGAGTTCTATATGCGCCGCCGCATTGCAGACTGGAAACCGAACATCAGCAAGCGCTACAAGTTTTTCTTCCGTCATAGTGGCATTATAATGCGTTGAACTTGAAAATGAGCGGGAGGTATGATATAATGAAGAAAAAAATCGGAGGAGTATAAATGGCTAAACATTACTACGACCCTATGCTGTGTTCCTGCTCGCCGGAAAACCCGATGACAATGGGCGTTACAGCAGTGCTTACCGAGCAGATAGATGAAAAGCTGCTGAAAGAAGCTGTCCGGGAACTTCGTGAACGCTTTCCCTATTTTTATGTGAAAGCGAAGATAGACGGTAACGATATCGTTGTTGTACCCAATCCCCTGCCTATGACCGTGCGAAATACCTGGGCACCGATAGAGCTTGCTTCAAAAGAGGCTAACTATCACCTTGCAGCGATCAAATATGAGGGTGAACGTATCTGCCTTGAAATAAACCATACGCTGACTGACGGTGCAGGCGTATTGCCGTTTTTCAAGAGCTTGCTATTTGTCTATCTTTCCAAAAAAACAGGCATTTCTTTCTCCACTCAGGGCTTTCGTCTGCCCGGAAGCGAGATCCCCAAATCTGAAACAGGCGATCCTTTTGCAGCTGTAGATACCGACAGCATACAAGAACCATTTTACCGAAAAGAACCAACTCAGGACTTTTACCGTCTGCCGTCACGAAACGGTGAAGCGGATCATATCTATTACTTGAAACTGCCCGAAAATGCCGTAATGAAGTATTGTAAGGAGAATGACGGAAGCCCGAACGTGCTTTTGGCTGTGCTCATTTCAAGGGCAATAAGACGTGTCGATCCCGAAAGTGAAAAAACTGTCACCGTGTCCGTAGCAATAGACCATAAAGCCATGTTGGGCAATTTTGATAATTACAGAATGTTTGCCAATGCCTATGAGCTTGATTTCCCGAAAGAACGTCAGCTTGATGATATAATGAAATCATGCACTACGGCAAGAGGTCAGCTCATGCTCCAGGCACAGCCCGAAAACTCAGCGTGGTATATAAAAACGAGAAAAATGGGATTTGAAAAATTGAAGGCAATGCCGCTGCAAATGAAATTGGATATGCTTCCTAAAGCAGCCTCGGCAACCCGCTGGACTGCATCAGTTTCCTATGTGAACAGCCGCAGTTTCGGTCCTCTTGACCCATATATCAAGGAGCTTTATTTCCTTGCGGAAGCAAGCGCAGTTGATGTTATGTGCGAGATCACATGCATAAATCACAGCTTCTTTCTCGCTTTAGGTCAGTGCAATTCTTCAAGAGAACTTTTTGAAGCACTGCTGTACGAGCTTGAACAAGCCAACATTCTATTTGAGATCAAGAGAGATGAGGAGTATCATCTGTGCGGTCTCAGATACGAGGATCTTTAAGGTGAGATCACAATGCCGTAAATTTAGACTATGTAGCTACAGTCGGGATAAAACCCGGCTGTTTTTGTTTTGGAGGTGCAAATTGAAAACATATAGGCAATACCGCACAACCCCTGTGCGTCAGTATGCGCAGCCTCAACTGGCGTTGAGGCACAGATTCTCGTCAGATTGCCTAAATTCGACGCAGGCTTGCAAGCGAAGTTTACTTCGCTTTACGCAACGTCAAGGAGAATTGACGTCATCTTTGATGACGTTGGTGATCATGACGGATAAGCCGGTCGTCAAGCAGGCTTGACACGGCAGATGATGTGCAGAGGCGATAGCCGCGGGTTGTGCGGTGTTGCCTTTATGTCAGATAACGCAGAAAAAAAGTGACATTCACGCTTATGTTGCCTTAAGTATGACAAAAACGAAGAATTTACAATCAAATAGGTATATTCGAGTTGACAAATTCACGTTTTTGCGATATGATTTATGTATCTATAAATTTATAGTCAGGTGTGACCAATATGAACAAAAAAACCAGGACCGATGCGGTCATCATCATTGTCCTGCTGATAATCGCAGGCGCCGTTGCCTTTGCGGTATTCGGCGGAAAGAAGGAGAGCCAAGCCGTGACCTCCACGGATAAAGAGGTAACTGCTGCTGATTACAACGGGAAGAAGATCGGCATACTCTCGGGAACAAATATGGAGCAGGCGAGCTTTGAGCATTTCCCCGACAGCGAGTACCTTTACTTTAAGGACTACGCCGACCTGAATACCGCTCTCACCAACGGGGCGATAGATGCATATCTGGGAGATGAACCTGCACTTAAAAGTATCCACGCTCAGCTTCCCAACGTGGACTTTATCAGAAAAAGACTGACCGACCAGAAGTATTCCTTTGCTTTCAGAAAGGACGATGCCGACGAGGCTGTTCTGTGCAAGCAGTTCAACGAATTTCTTGCCAATGCAAACACGGACGGCACCATCGCTGAGATAGACGCCATCTGGTTCGGAACAGATGAATCCAAAAAGGTGGTGGATATGTCCGACCTTACAGGTGAGAACGGAACTATCCATGTTGTGACCACCTCCACCGATGAGCCTTTCTCCTACATCAAGGACAACAAGAATGTGGGCTATGATATTGATGTGGTGGTAAGGTTCTGCAGGGCTTACGGCTACAGCCTGGAGCTGGGAGATGTGGATTTCCCTGCCAGGATACCTGCCATTGCTTCCGGAAAATATGAATTCACTACCTCGATGAACGTGACACCCGAGAGGGAGGAGGAGGTTCTTTTCTCCGACCCTGTAAGCACGGGAGGAATAGTTGTTGCAGTCAGGTCAGACGACCTTTCGGAGGACGCCGAGGTGCGTTCACGTCCGTTGTCCTACTATGCGGAAAACGGCAAGCTGGGAGCTATAACGGGTGGCCTTTATGAGGTGGAGCTGCAGAAGCGCTTCCCAAATGCGGAGATACTCCAGTTCAATGCTCAGCCTGATCTGGCAGTAGCTCTCAGTGAGGGCAAGATAGATGCCTTTACCTGCCCCATATCCTCTGCCAAGGATTTTATGAGCGTTGACAATACCCTTACATACCTTGACGAGGTATTCATGAAAATACCCTACGGGTTTGCGTTCCGGAAAGCCGACGGAAAGAACGAGCTGAGAGATCAGCTGAACGAATACCTTTCAAGGATACAAAGCGACGGCACCTATGACGAGGTCGTGAAGATATGGTTCGGTGACGACGAGAGCAAAAAGACGGTGACGATGCCTGAGGGCGGCAGCAGAGAGCTGAGATATATCACCGCCTCCACAATGCAGCCCTATTCCTACATCAAGGACGGAAAGAATGCAGGACTTGAAGTGGATATCATATCACGCTTCTGCCGTGAATACGGCTACGGTCTGAAGATCGACAATGCAGATTTCGGCTCACTGATAGCAGGAGTTTCCTCGGGAAGTTATGACATCGCATCGGGAACGATAATGATAACCGAGGAGAGAGCCCAAAGTGTGGATTTTTCCGATGTGTACTACACCACAGATGCTGTTGCGGTCGTAAGAAAGGAATCGTCGGGAAGCTCGGTCAGCGAGAAGTCCTTTTGGGAGGAGCTGAAAAGCAGCTTCAATAAAAACTTTGTCCGTGAGGACCGCTGGAAGCTGATATTGCGGGGCATCGGCACTACCTGCCTGATAACTCTGCTCTCGGTGCTGTTCGGAACGGTTCTTGCTTTTCTGGTTTGTATGTTCAGACGCACGGGCAGCAGGCTGGCCAATATCATCTCAAACATTTACGTCAAGCTGCTGCAGGGAACTCCGATGGTTGTCCTTCTGATGATACTTTACTATGTGATCTTCGGCAGAAGCGGTCTGAGCGCAGTTTGGGTGGCTGTCATCGGCTTTACCCTCAATTTCGGAGCCTACACCTCCGAGATAATGCGCTCGGGCATAGACAGCATCGACGGCGGACAGCGTGAGGCAGCCCTTGCGCTTGGATACACCGAGAACCGTGCTTTCTTCAAGTTCATCTTTCCGCAGGCGGCATTGAGGCAGCTCCCCGTTTACAGAGGCGAGGTCATAACCCTGCTGAAGAGTACCTCTGTTGTGGGATATATCGCTATCCAGGATGTTACCAAAATTAGCGATATAATCCGCAGCCGTACCTATGAAGCATTTTTCCCGCTGATAGTAACGGCGGTGATATACTTTATCCTTGCGTGGATACTGTCGCTGATACTGAAGCTGGTACTCAGATGCATTGATCCCAAAAGGAAAAAGTCCCCGGTAAAGGAGGCGAAATGATATGAGCTTTATAAAGATAGAGCATCTCAGAAAGGAATACCCAAACGTTACGCCCCTTGAGGATCTGAATGCCGAAATAAACAAGGGCGATATCATTTCCGTTATCGGACCATCGGGAACGGGGAAATCCACCCTGCTCAGATGCCTAAATCAGCTGGAGCAGCCCACTTCGGGCACTGTTACCGTGGACGACGAGAGGATAACCGATCCCAAATGCGATATCTCCAAGGTGAGAAGAAAGATGGGAATGGTGTTCCAGTCCTTCAATCTGTTTGCCAACAGGAACGTCATCGAGAACGTTATCTCAGCACCTGTCGATCTGCTGAAAACGCCCCGTGAGCAGGCTTACAGGGAAGGAATGGAGCTTCTGAGGCGTGTGGGACTTGCAGAGAAGGCATTTAACTTCCCCGATGAGCTTTCGGGCGGACAGAAGCAGCGTGTGGCGATAGCAAGAGCTATTGCTATGAAACCCGAAATAATCCTCTTTGACGAGCCTACATCCGCACTTGACCCCACAATGGTAGGCGAGGTACTCTCGGTCATCAGGTCACTTGCAAAAGAGGGAATGACTATGATGATAGTAACCCACGAAATGAAATTCGCACGGGACGTTTCCAACAGAGTGTTCTATATGGACGAGGGAGGCATCTACGAGGAGGGTACCCCGGCAGAGATCTTCGATTCACCGAAGCGTGAAAAGACACGAATATTCATCAAGCGGCTGAAGCAGCTTGCCTTTGAGGTTACATCTCCCGATGCCGACCTTATCGGTTTCATTTCGCAGATAGAGGAGTTCGGCAGAAAGAACCTTCTTTCTGCAAAGACTGTTAAGAATATGCAGCTTTGCTTTGAGGAACTGGTGATGCAGAATCTGATCCATGTGATAAGTCCAGAGGATATGCCGATCGGCTTTATTGCAGAATATTCCGGTACGGACGGTCAGACCGAAATGACCGTGACCTACGGCGGAAAGCAGTATGATCCCCTCACGGAGGGCAGTGAACTCTCGGCTATGATAGTGAGAAAGATATCGCTGGACTATGATTTCAGCTTTGAAGATAAAAACCGCATCGTACTGCATTTCGGAGAATAGCTTTGTTCACCGGGCTGCTTGACGATGTCGGGTCGGAGTTTAAGAGGCATCCGGAAAACTACATTTGAAAGTAACAGAAGAATACAGGAACACTTTTATCCAAAAGAGAGGTATGCTTGCTGCAAATGGTCAAAAACAATGGAGCTGCTGCGTGGTGCAACAGCTCCATTGTTTTTGAGAAGCTAAGCTCTCTTCTTTTTCGTTGTAACTGCCACTCCTGCAAGAAGTGCTATCACTGCAACAGACCCTCCTGCACCTGTACCTGGGTTGGAGGAGTTTTCCTGCAGGGTCACTACCGCCGAATGTGAATGCGCCTATCTTCATAAAAGTCAGGAACAGATCAAGGTTTTTGTGCATGGTATCACCCCAGATCATTATACCAAAAAGCGGTGTGCAAGTCAATCACAGGATGATTTTTCGTCCGGCACCGAAGCGATAGCCGGGGTTACGGCGCAGCAACAGAGAGAACAAGCCTCTCGGGGTAACGGTCAGTGACCTTTGTGATTCTCCCCATGTTTATGCTGCCTGAGTTCAGACTGACGCTGATGTTATAACACAATGCGCTCATCAATTCTTCTTGCAAAGGAATATGTGTACGGTTCAAAATACTTGCCCCAGAAATTAAGCGCAGTAGGGTTAAGAGTTTCACAGTCCACACCGAGGTGAGTTGCGCCCTCAGCTTTAAGCGTTTCAATGATAAAGCCAAGCAAGCCTTGCGCTGTTCCCTTTCCGCGATACTTTTCATCAAAGTATGCACCGCAGATATTTTTCATCGTGTCGTGTCCGGTAATAAAGATTTCTGCCTCATCCTCCAGGGAGATAAAGCCGATGATCTCACCGTCTTCCTCTGCGGCAAACACTCGCAGATCTCCGTTCTTAAACCATTGCTCATAACGCTCCATATCAGTCGGGTAAAATACCGGCGCTCTTTCCAGATGCTTTACAAGCCCGTTTCTCAGTTCCCTTATCCTTTCAAATTCGTTTGACGGCAGCTCAACAAAATGAATGTTTCCCGGATCATGAGGAAGAGAAAACTTTGAGATCTCCCTGACAGAATCCGAACAGCGTATACCAAAGCCATTAAGCACAAAGGATCTCGCCGTTTCCTCATCGTGAGCATATCTGCTCAGCGCACAACTGAAAACAGCCTGCTTCACAAATTCCTCCGATGCGCTTGCAAAAAGCATTGAAGCCAGCCTGCCCCGGTTTTTAAATTCATAGGAAAAAGCACTGCCGCCGAGAGGCGAAAACACGCCCTTTACATCTCCGAAAAAGCCGTCCCAAGGGCCGGCAAAAACCAGATAGCCCACAAGCCTTCCGTCGCACAGAGCGGCTTTCCCGAATTGCTGACTGCTTAACCAGTGCAGCATTCCTGTCAGCTGTTCGCTGAAATCCACACAAGGCAGATCGGGACAATGTGTTCTTTCCGCTTCAAGCTCCGCAAGTGCCAGCTCAACAGCCTCTTCAATATGTTTTTCACTGAATTTTTCAAATATAATATTCATTTTATGAGCCCCTTTTTCAGTCCTTTGCTGCCCTGTTATCTGTCGATGTTATTCTGACGGAGAACGGGGCGCTGTTATACAGCCATATCCAGTTTTTAACATTATAACACATTTTCTTTTGCTATGCAATGACAATTGGGGAAAAATGTTGCCGCTTTGCAGGCTGCATAGAATAAATATCACACCGGAGGGCTTCTACAAGGATATGTTTGGTATTGACGTGTCGTGAGCCTTGACGGTGCGTCTGCCGGATTTTGGACAGAAACAAGGGCGCAGATTTGGCTCTGCGCCCTTTAATACATAGAAATATATGAGGATATTATCTTTTTGACAATTGGTACGGTCGGGATAGGCGGTGATACGACAGTAACAATTTTCTCTGTTTTCAAGTGATGTTATCGAGAAAAACGGACAAAAGAAAAAGCCCGTAAATACGGGCTTTGGTGCAGGTGAAGGGACTTGAAGCGCTACCAGCGCCTGCGGCGTTTTTATGCAGACTGCTGTAAACGCCGATATTGCGCGGCTTTCGGACTTGCTAATTCAAGCCGATTAATGCTGCTTGAACTCTTTTTTGGTAAGAATAATGGCCAAACAATGGCCAAAGCAACATGAGCTACAGCCTAAAAACAATAGTACTGAGCTTAGGTCCCTTCGATAGTGGCTAATCAAATATCAAAAATGATATATACTGCTTGACTAATATGTATATGCTTATAAACGGTTATTTCTAATCCATCAATGGTCCTGCGGATAGTCAGCAGAGAGGCGTTTGTTCACCCGGAAGTTACCGGCTAAGTGGCTCTGAATATCGCGGATAGTCACCCCATGCTTGCTGCCCGTCACTCAGGCAAGTTTTAAACATGTAAATTATGCGTTTGTGATCCATGGGGTGAGCATCCTCCAATGAATTATCCCTTTGATTCGATATACATTTGCCAAACTCTCTTGACCATTTCCATTTCTTTTGTAAGAGCATTGTTAACGGATGCTCTCTCCTCTTCAAGCATTCTGATCTGTTCGCCAAAAAACCTTGCCTGATTATCACGTTCAGCAAAGCACGAGCTTTTCAGCATTTCGATCTGTGAGAATAATGCATTGATCTGTTCCTGCAAGGCTCTCTTCTGCTTGCCTTTAAAGATTCCCAATCTGCTTTTTTCAGTGTTGAGATATGATATTTGAATCTCGATACTGTTCACCTTTATTACCGAGGGGGTCGGTGCATTCAGTTTGTTCTTAGCGGCAAGAATTTTTCCGTTGATCGAATTAAGCTGGGCTTTTAGGTTATCCTCCTGGTTTGCAATAATAACGCCTTCGCCTGTAAGATTATCGCAAAAGGCAAATGCATTTTCCCCAATGCTCGTGATAGTGCTGGATAAAACAACTCGGGTCAGATTTTTGCAACTTCTAAAGGCGCTTTCTCCTATGCTTTTTACACTTCTCGGGATGGTAATGCTGTTTAGGTTTTTGCATCCATAAAATGCACTTTCAGCAATTGTTTCGACTCCGTTCAGTATCTCTACAGTATGCAAATTCTCGCACCATATAAAGGCGCTTTCTCCTATGCTTTTTACACTTCCCGGAATAGTAATGCTGTTTAGGTTTTTGCATTCGCAAAATGCCATTTCAGCAATTGTTTCTACTCCGTTCGGTATCTCTACATTATGCAAATTCTCGCACGATCTAAAGGCGCTTTTTCCTATGCTTTTTACACTTCCCGGAATAGTAATGCCGTTTAGGTTTTTGCATTCGCAAAATGCCATTTCAGCAATTGTTTCTACTCCGTTCGGTATCTCTACATTATGCAGACTCTCACAATCTTGAAAAGCTCCTTTTCCTATGCTTTTTACACTTCCCGGAATAGTAATGCTGTTTAGGTTTTTGCATTCGCAAAATGCCATTTCAGCAATTGTTTCTACTCCGTTCGGTATCTCTACATTATGCAAATTCTCGCACGAGCTAAAGGCGCTTTTTCCTATGCTTTTTACACTTCCCGGAATAGTAATGCCGTTTAGGTTTTTGCAATATTCAAAAGCTTCTTCATCAATTATTTCTACTCCGTTCTGAATCTCTACAGTATGCAAACTCTCACAAAATTGAAAAGCTTTTTTCCCAATGCTTTTTACACTCCCCGGGATAATAATGCTGTTTAGTTTTTCGCATCCGAGAAATGCGTTTTCAGCAATTGTTTCGACTCCGTTCTGAATCTCTACAGTATACAGACTCTCACACTCTTGAAAAGCTTCTTTCCCTATGCTTTTTACACTCCCCGCGATAATAATGCTGTTTAGGTTGCATCCGCGAAATGATCTTTCTCCTATGCTTTTTACACTTCCCGGGATGGTAATGCTGTTTAGGTTTTCGCATCCGAGAAATGCGTTTTCAGCAATTGTTTCGACTCCGTTCGGAATTATTACGGTCTCCCTGCTTCTTGAAAAAACCATGATCAATGTTGTCAATGATTTATCATACAATACTCCGTCTCTTGATGAAAAATACTGATTATCCTTATCGACTTCAATGTTAAGCAATTCTTCGCTATCACCTAAGACAGACAAATCAATTGATTTAACTCCAGCTCCGATTATAAGTGTTTTAAGATTCTTTAATTCTCCAAATACATCCTTTGAAATCTCAGTTATCCCGTTTGATATATTTATCCTTTCAAGGCTTGTGCAAAACATAAAAGCATATTTGCCTATTCTCGTGATACTGTCAGGCATCACAACGCTCTTCAGCTTTTTACAGTACTTGAATGCATCATTGCATATTGTTTTAATCCCATCCGGGATAACAACATCAACTGCATCCTCTCTGCATTTTTCAATCATGTTTCCATTGATTTCAAGCCATTCCGGTGTAGCTTCCGGCTTTAAAGCGATATCTGATGGGTTTTGTGAATCTTTTGAAGATGGTTTTTTTGTATCTGCCTGCTTGGCATTTGTTATAAAATCAGAATCATTTAAAGTGTTGGAAACAGTCTTTCCTGCAGAGTTGTTGACAATATGAACAAGTGATGCTTCTGAGTCTGAGACAGGCTTTGACAGCTCTTCGATATGATTACTGTATATGACGCCGCTCATCATATCACCAGGATAAACAAGCTTCGGTTTGAACATCTTGCTACCGTTCTTCTCATCTCGTATCTTATAGAGTAATGCTAAGATATGCTTGCATAGTGAGACTGGTAAAAATTTCTGCCTTTCACAGTAAGGGCAACTACAGGATGCTTTCATTATAGTTGAATCATTATCAATTATAATTCTAACATCATATTCTTTTGTTCCTTCAACTACGGCATTAAACTTTCCTTCCTCAGTTTCACAGAACTCTTTTATCTTGCCGGACAAATAATAATCAAGACCTTTTGATACCCTTTTTACGTCTCGTGTAAACTGCGGAAAATTGTAAAGATTAATATGCGATGGATCATTCACTATTGGCAGGAGCATTTCATATTCAGTTATAAAGCTTGAATAAGTACATCCGAATTCATTTGATAAAACTGTTCTGTCCAAATCCTGTGGTAATTCTGCCAGATATGTCTTTAGCTTTTTCAGATTTTCACTCATGCCATCACAGATCATAGGATCATATAGTCTATGATACTGTTTGATATATGTATATGCAAACCTTGATTCGACATCCGATAGCGGCTGATTATTCTCACAATAATATGCAATACCATCTTTAATATAGATATCAGTTAGCGGAGATCCAATGAAACGATACTTATTAGGCTCAAGATATCTTACGGCGCAAAGTCTGTATTTACTATTTGAAAACGCTATAGACAGTTTATTACCTGGTTCAAAAAGAGATTGTAATACTTCCTCGTTGCAATCCGGAACTTCTAAAGAATTGATAACAGAATAGATCTTTTCTTCTGACGCGCTCAGATCAACGGATGGATAGAATTCCTTAATGAGATCATCATAAGGCAAATTCATTTTTTTCAAAACAGGTAATATTCTTTCATTAAAAACGATTCTGCTATCGAAAAGCTGTGATAAATTATCTGATAAAGCCCATTCAGTAATTGTATCTGCTTTTATCTGCTTTTCAAGCATTTTTGCGTTTTCAAACTTGAATAGATCATTTTGCATTAAATAGGCAATAGTATTTCCTGTCCTGAAGTCCATCGTTATGGGATCTCTCTTGTTTCCCTCGGCAACATACTCGATCTTTAAACTGTTAAGACCTTTCTCTGGAGACAATACGATTTCCATTGCCGTTTCTTTTTTTGCTTTATTGTCTGTTCTTGGATTAAGGACTATCGTTCCTCGGCAAACATATTTGTCATTATGATAGTATTGTTTCTTTTCGGACGGAGTAGGTTTCCCGTCAGGAATCAAGACTATTTCATTTCCGTTCTTTTGGGCATAATCAGACACTTTTCCGCTGCCGATGACTATTATCTTTGTTTTCTTGGAGATACCGTTTTCTTCAATTTCAGTATCCTTATTACACAGTAATACCGTGTCTGCTAACGGAAAGCATCCTGCTGCGATTTTTGATACTGCTTTCGGAATAATAAATCTGTCATATATAATGGCCTGAGATTTTTTATGATATGCACATGGAACGAGATTGGGCATCAAATTACCATTTCCTGTCCTGGAAATTTTGCATGCTTCTTTTTTAGCAACATTCCATTCTTGTCCTGTAACAGATTTATAATCAAGCGCTAAAAAAGTCTTGTCATAGGAAGATCTTACAACCATATATTTCGGCTTAGGAATAGAATAATTAAAGTCACCGCTTATATAGCTTTTCAGTATCTTTGCAGCCTCGTTATTATACTCTCCATTATTTAGTCTTATTGAAACACACTCGATTGCATCATCGATACGGCCAGACTCTTTAAGACTTTTGCTGCTTAAAAGTGCCTGCAATTGGTAGGATTGATCATGTTCTAGAAGAAGTTCCATAGTCTCTTCACAGCATACATAAAGATACTTTTCAGCTTCTTTCGAGGATTCTGCGGCCCATAAACCCGCTGCGATCTGCGGCATAAAATAATAGTCAAAGTCTCCTGTGGGATCCGTTACCTCTTTTTTTGTTTTGATATACTCTATTGCTGCAATAAGATTTTTTTCAAATCCAGAGAAATAATCTCCTCCGTCTGCTTCGTCATATGAAAAGTTGATTCTCCCGAAATTCCCCTTAATAGAAACCGGCCCTATAATGATCTCTTTCAAAGAATCACAAAGATCAAAAGCTCCGTCACCTATTGTTTCTAAAGACAACGGAATAACTATCCTTTGTAAATCCTGACAACAATAGAATGCGCGCTTTCCGATTATTTTCACTCCGTCAGGAATGATTAATTCTTCTATGGACTGTACTTCAAATGCATATTCTGGTATTTTGGTCGCACCCTCTGGAATTATTACCTCAGATATTTCAAATTCACCATATCCCGGGTTTTCAACATCATGTACTACTGCCATAATCCATCCTCCATTTCTGAATTTGATTTGTGATCCAAATTAAATCCGATTTTTCTCTCCTTTTTCCCCGCCGAAAGATCAATGCCCTCATCAAGGATATAATCCTCCACATCCTCAAGTGTAACCGTCATATCACCTGTGCTGTCCTCGGTGCGGAGGTTTTGATTCATTATCACCTGATCGAGCAGATTCCTGACAGTCCTTGCGTTGGCGAAATCCTTACCGTTCCTGTAATACTCAATCAGCGCCGTGAATTTATCCATAGCATCTTCTGTCATCGTGTAGCCCTGCTTGGCAAGGAAACGCTCTGCTATCAATTTCAGCTTCTCGGCTGTATAGTCGGGGAAATCAAGCTTGAACTGTATTCTTGAATCAAATCCCGGATTCTTCGAGATCATTGTTTTCATCTGATCGCGGTAGCCGGCGAGAATGACACAGAATTTTCCGCGCTTGTCCTCCATTTCCTTGAGCAGAACAGCTATCGCTTCTTCGCCGTAGGATGCCTCACTTCCTTCGGTGAGAGAATACGCCTCGTCTATGAAAAGCACTCCGCCCATTGCCCTGTCGATCGTTTCCTGAGTTTTTGCAGCAGTCTGTCCGACATATTTTGCAATAAGTCCGTTGGCATCGGTCTCGGTCATTTTAGCCTCGGGCAATACACCTGCATCGTAGAGAATACGTGACAGTATCCTTGCTACCTCGGTCTTGCCGGTGCCGGGATTTCCGTAGAAACACATATGCAGGTTGAAGCTGTCAGAGTTCTTGTTTTTCTTTGAGTATGCCTTTATCTTTCTGACAGTCCGCTTGATCTGTTCAAGTCCGATCAGTGCTTCAAGTTCTTCCTCGGCGGTCATAGCCTTTTTGATGTTTCCACTATGCGAGGGAAGCATGATGCCTGAATCCTTAATGTAGGTGTTGACATCTGCAAGCTCAATGTTAGTCCCCTCCGTGTCGCGGAGATTGCGGCACATAATGACCTGATCAAGTATATTTCTGACCTCGCGTGCATTGGCAAAATCAGGGTCTTTTCTTTTGTATGACAGTATGTCGATGATACGGCTCATGCCGTCATCGCTTACAGTATATCCGCGCTTTTTGAGCATCAGCTGTGCAATGCTTTTCAGCTCTTCATCGTTATAATTCGGAAAATCTATAAAGAACTGGATCCGCGATTTAAAGCCCGGATTCTCAGCTATCATTTTCTCTGTTTTGTTTTTATAGCCCGCAAGGATAACGCAGAGCTTTCCCCTTTTATCCTCCATAGCCTTTATCAGCTCGGCAACGGCTTCATATCCGTAGTCGCTTGGGCTTTCACTGGCAACAAGAGAATATGCCTCGTCTATAAACAGCACACCGCCCATAGCTGATTCAATAACACTGTTGGTTTTGAGCGCGGTTTGACCAACATATCCTCCGACAAGATCGCCTCTGCTGACCTCGACCACCTTGTCCATTGGATGGATTCCGTTTTCGTAGAGTATTCCCGCTATCAGCCGTGCGACCTCTGTCTTACCTGTGCCGGGATTTCCCGTAAAGCACATATTGAGATTAAGCTCGCTGCTGTCCTTGTTGGCGATAACGAAGGCTTTGATCTTCCGGATATTATCCTTGACCTTGGAAAGACCGATCATATCGTTCAGCTTTTTCTCGGTCTCGCCTGCTTTTAAAAATCCGCGCTTTACATTCAGATAGTTCCGTTTATCCTTTTCAAGCAGATCATCGTATATGTCGAAAAGCTCTACCTCCGAACGATCAGAAAGAAATATGTCGCTGTTTATCAGTTTTTCGATCTCTTCAAACTGTGAGTGATATATGGCGGTGAGTTTGCCGTTGCAGGCAGCTTCATCAAGACCTGTTTCACCGTCAACAATGTATTCGCAGTTTTCGGTAAGAGCGTCAGAACACAGGATAATATACACCGAATCGAGAAGTGCCTTCATCATTTCAGATGTTTCGGCACTGCCGTCATCGAGAATATCTATTACGAATTTCTTGTTCAGCACGACCTCAAGTCTTGCTATGCAGTCCTTTAAAAGCATATCCCAGTCGGGGTCTTTCTTTAAACTGATTACTTTCGGTTTGTTCTTGTAAGCATCGCCGTAAATATTGTTCAGGCGGATAAAATTTCTCAGCTTGTCCGCAAGCCGAAACTGCTGCTGATATACGGCATCACAGAAAGCCGTTCTTCGGTAATTGGGAGAAACGCGGTATTTCATAACGATCTTCGGCCATTCTGCATAATTCGGTTTGCAGTCGATGTTCAGATCTTCAAACAGATGAAGGACCTCGTTGGAAAGCATCAGCGTTTCATATTCAAGCCTGCCTGTATTAGCCTGATATTCGGCATAGAACGGCGCTTTGATATACTTGTTCAGATTTTCGCAAGAGCTTTTTATCCGCTCGATGAAACCCTCGGCCTTTTCTGCACCGTAAATGTATTCTCTTAGCTTGACAAATTTGGGGAATCTGTTAGTATCTTTGTCAAAGTCTTTGAAAGCCAAGCTATCAATGCTGATCTGTTCGTTCAGATATCCGTTTATGTATCGCCTTATTTCAGAGCGCAGCAAAGCCCGCCGTTCATACGGCGCTTCATACATCATATATCCGCAGTCACGGCAGGTGCATCGCTCTTCACTTTCAGTCTCAAGACCGCAGCTTATACATTTGTAAACGGACATCAGCCATCAACTCCCAAAGCCTTTCTTGCCGCCTCAAGCGGTGTGTTGTAGAATATCGCATCCATTGAACGTTTCAGATCAATGGGAAGCTGTTCGTATTTGTCGCGGCAATCCTCGGGCAGAAGTATTCTCTTTGCTCCCGCAGCCGCAGAGGTTACAAATATCTCGTTGAGATCTGTCACAAGGTCAGCCATACTTCCCGACATAACTACTCTGCCGCAGATGACGGTAGATGGCCTCACGGGTGTGTTCGCCAGCGCGGAAAACAGACCTACCACCTCGGCAACGGATATTTCGTCGCTGACATTGCGGCTTTGCAGATCGTTATAATAAAGCGTGTAGTCATACTTGGTATGTACCTTGTCACTTACTGCATATGAGTGGTCACCGAAATAGTTGTAGGCAGCATTAAGGCTGTCCTTTACTGCCTTCGGCGAGCGGGAAAGTCCCTCTATATTGCGGTAGCTGAACTTGCCCGTGCCGTCGATTAGCTTGTTTTCAAGCCTGTATATGCCCACCTTGCCGTCAACGGATTTTCCGACAGCGTAAACATATCCACAGGGCATTACCGTGCTGACGATAAGCGTATCGGAGGCCGTTTCGGGAAGATTAACCACATGGTGTTCATCGGTTTCAAGATCGGTATAGCCAAGCTCAACATCGCTGAACTCCAGCGGGTTCATCTTGCAGAGCTGCTCCTTGACTCGGCGACGGCATTCAATAGCGTATTCCAGTAACATACGTATCTCTTCCTTGCTCATTCTCTCATCAGGGAAAATGAGCTTGGCAAGGCCTGAGAATGTGCGTCTGACTGCCGTATCGTCACGTGTGTTGAAACTGTGATCCAGCTCAAAATATTCTCCGAAGCCGTTGGTGAGATCGCGGCTTCTCATAGCATGACAGAATTCTGAGAAGCAGTCGGTTATCAGACCGTAGCCGCCTGTAAAAAGACTTGCTCTCAGCTTGGGTGTCTCCCATCCGGGGAGATATGCGTGGATACGGTCAAAGAAAGCCGAGTCGTTGTTGAAACCGTCGGGGAAGGGCTCAAACAGATTTGTGGTGCGGAGCATCTCCTCTACGCTGCGGAAGGTGTTGCCCTCAAAAGCTATGGAAGCATCCGAACTTATGGAATCGCTGCCTCTGGCAAAGCTGCCGTTGGCCATGTAGTTCTTCATTATCTGCACCATATCACCCGAGGTGTCGTTGATGCCACCCACCTCGTCAAAGGCGATACAATCCCAGTTGCCCACAAGACCGACCCTGTGGGAGGCCATATTGTAGAACATATTGGAAACAGTTGTGTGTCCGCTGCTCATAAGTATGGAGTAGGGCGAAAGCTCACTGTATGCGTGTGACTTGCCCGTACCTCTCGGCCCCAGCTCCACAAGGTTATAGTTGCGCTGAATAAAGGGAACAAATCTCAGCAGATAGTGCATTTTCTGCTTTGCAGAGAGCTGATCGGGCTCATACCCCGCCGAGCGCATCAGCAGATCGACCCATTCCGCAGTTGTGAACTGCTGCCTTGCGGAGATCATTTCATCAAGATCGAGATTGGGCATCTGTATGGGCTTCAGCGCGGCAATAGCAAAGGGAGAATTATACTTTGACTTTTTCTTCTTCTCCTTTTTCTTCTTTACCTGCTTGTTCCCGAAGATGTCAACAGCATCCTCCTCGGATTCCCCCTCCTCTTCTTCAAGACCGACATATTCCATTTTAATGATACACCAGATACCGCCAATAAGCAGCTTTTCATTATGCACAACAAGATCGGATCCCACCTCAAATGGGTCTATTTTCAGATTTACAAAACGGGCAATATACTTATCCTCCCGCTCAACGAACTCGACCGTCAGCTTGTCGATGACCGTGTACTGCCCCTTTTCCTTTATGCGGGATTTGACGAACTCGCTCTGATCGGGGCGGACATAGTTCTCAGTCAGTATCTTCTTGATCTTTTCAAGCCCGATCCTGACTGCCTCCTCATCATCTGTGGTGCAGTACATACCCAGCAGATATTCCAGAACATAGGTAGGAACATTAGCCCCCTTTTTCATCAGAGCCGTCAAGTCCTTACGGACGACCTTCCCAGGAAAGGCATTTATGACCTTTGCATCAAACTGATCCATATTTATTCCTCCGATATTTCTGTTTGGTATATCCATTTCGGCTTCGAGCTGACGTGAAGCCTCATAAGGGTCTGCTCCTTTGCGTTTTTGGTGTATTGCCTGACGCTGTTTCAGAGAAAGTGACAGCAGCGCTCTAAGCCCTAAGCTTCCGATAGATATGACCTCCCTCAGGGCTTCTCTGTTCTCTCGGTCGCGTCTGGCCTGAACTTCTTTTTTAGTCGGATACGATCTTGTCACCCAGACATCATACCCACCCTTTTTAGGTTTGAATTTAAATACTCTCTGTTTCATTTTCAAAAATCAAAATCATTAGCAAATACTATCTTTACTGAAAACTCCGTGCTCTCGATCACAGAACCCGTATCCTTATCGACTATGTTCATATAGTAAATGGCATTGCTGTCGAACTGAACGTTTTTCAGCGTGAACCTCAGCTTGGTCACTCTGTCCTGTGGCTCACCTGTCTTGTCGGCAAAAACTGTCTGCACATCGCTGACAGGGTTTGAAAACCTGTCGCAGAGATAGATCTCGTATGAGGCGGGAACTGTCTTTCCGCCCACAGCCTCCTTCTGCATGAAATCAAGCGAGAAGATATTGTTGCTGATCTTCCGTGTCATACTGATAAGCGTCAGCGTGACTTTCTTTATATCCACAAAATGCTTTGAGCCTGTCCTGATATTCTTAAAGGCTATCAGCGGCACACAGCACTCCTGAAGCGATACTCCTCCGTGAACGAAATTCATTCCGCCGCCCTGTTTCTTTATCCTGATATTGTCATAGGGCGCAAAGCCGATGATATTCTCTGAAAATTCGTTCATAGGGACAGTCATCAGTATGTCGGACGAGCTGACCTTATCAGCAAGAATATACCGTCTTCCTGTCTCAATGATATTTCCCGAAACAAGGGCCGAATCAGCCTTATCGCTTTCGGTGAGGGGCTCATATGAATAGATAAAGCCGTGGTCGGAGGTGATAAATATATTCGTGCCGTTCATAGTATTGACTACAAGGCGCACAAGATTTTTCAGCTCTTCGAGCGCTTCGCTGCAGGCTTCAAAGACTTGCTTTTCAGTGTTCGGCTTATCTCCTACGGCATCTATTTTGTTGTGATAGATATATACGGTCTCTGCATCCTTTATAAGCTCTCTTCGCTCGGTCAGATTCATTGAGAGCAGTGCTTCGTATGTAACAGCACAGTTCCCCGATGCGGCTCTTTTCAGTATCCTGCCGCGGGCTTCAGTGCTGTCGGAAGGCTCACCGTCACAAAGTATTTTGACATCAGAGGTCATCGTCAGCTTATTGTGAGGAAGCAATGCTGCCATACCCAGCTTGGTTATGCTCGGGAACACAGACTGCATAGCCGAAAGATCAGCTGTGCCGTTGGTCTCTCTGGTGAGTTTCTCCGAAAGTTCTGCGGCAATATCAAAGCGCATAGCGTCAGAGACAATTACAAAAGCCCGGGCTCCGCTGCGGACCGTCGGTTCGACTTTCCTTGTATAGAATTCGGACTGCTGAGGGATACCGTCAAGGGCAAAGCCGTTTTCGGTCTGATCCTTTATCAGCTCACACCACTGACCGTTCAGCTCTGAGAGATACCAGTTCTTATACATTTTCTCGGCAGTGCCGATCGCGCCCTTGAACAGATCGTCAAGACCGCCCAGCGAGCTTGTGAGGCTTTTTCGGAAAGCGATATGCAGACGGCGGTAATATGTATCCATAATATACAGCACGTCAGTGTACTTATCCCAAAGCTCCTTGTATGTCCCATAGTGAAAGCCTGTTATATGCTCGTAGTGGAACTCCTGCATTTTAGCAATGAAATACAGTCCGTCATAGAAGTACGAATACTTGTCGTACCACTTGGAGGTACGGCGGCTTTCGACAGCTTTCAGGATCTCAACGGTCTTTATGATGTCCTCACTGATCTCGCCCATAAATCTGCCGACGATACATTCATCGATGCAGGGAAGGCTGTCGGATTTAAGCAGTACCACTGTATCAAGCTTTTCAAGCCGTGAGATCAGGTCAAAGCGGCTGCTCACATCATTTGCGATATCAAACAGCTTTTCGCTTTCGGGAGAATTTGCCCAGTCATCAATAAAAGCATAGCAGGCAGTCTGACACTCGGGGGAGATATACTTGTCCAGCCCTTTCATAACATGCTCATCTCCGGCAGACGAAAATGCCGTCAAAAGGATATGCGTGGCAAGCTCATAAAGCGAGAAGTTCTCATCTGCATAGCCTGTATAGCGGGAGACCATTTCGTGCAGAGCCTCCGTACTGCCGAACTTGCCGATGCGCTCCAGAGCACCGTTATCCTCGTCAGAGAGGGAGTCGCAGAGTATCGTCCTCAGCACGCCGTGGACTGTATTCTGCTTCGCGCCAGAAAGCACCGCCATGATGTCGATATGCAGCTGCCCCGCATTCCCGTAATTCGTGCCAAGGGCGGCAAGCTTTGAAACGCGCTCGCGGCTCTCAAAGAACTTGGTATAATGCTTCATAGCGCGGCGCAGCGGAACAGTCTGCGGGATGTGCAGCTCGTCCATCTGCATTGAAACGAGATCGGCGCGGAATTCCTCACTATAAAGCTGGATATCCCGCAGCCAGTTGTCCTCGCGGGTCTTGTAGGTCAGCGGATCGTAAACGAGATAATTGCTCTCGGTGTCGGTCTCGGATAGCAGCATCTTCGCTTCAAAAAGGTCATCCCCCGAGAGCTTCAGCAGCTTGACATCCGGCAGCTCAAGCTCGTCCAGCATAGGCTCAAACTCCCGTTCCGAGTCGAACCAAAATATGATCCTGCGCTTGTAGTAATCGGGCAGAGGCTCGGCGAAACGCTCTGTGAGGGTGCGTCTGATATTATCTATCGTCATTTTATCTTCTCCAGTATGTCAGCGAATTTAGCATAGTTCACCTTAACTCCGTCGTCGAGGTCGATGTCTATCATCATATCGGCGAGGTGATGCACCTTCTCCTCGTAGGCGTTGATCTCTGCAAGCTGATCCGTGAGCTTCTCCTGCTGCTTTTTGAGCTTAACGCGGTCGGAGGGCGCAGCGCTCTCCATCTGCTCGCCGAGCATGGAAAGCTGTGTGCGGTAGCGCTCCTGAAGCTCGTGAACGTAACCTGTGCGGACGGTCGCAACGGTGGTTTTCTTCCAGCGGTGCATATACACCAGCGCCTTGAATGCGTGCTTTTTGCCGGAGCTGAACAGCCAGTAGATCGGGCGTTTCTGATAGATCTTGCAGTGGTCGGCGTAGAAGCTGTTGAGCAGATAATTTCGTATCACCTCACGGGGCGTACCCTTGCCGCCCAGTGCGCCGGCTATAAATTTCAGGTTCTCCTCCAGCGTGTCCTCGCCGTAGACCTTCGCCACAAAATCCACGATCAGCCCGGTGAGGTCATCGGGGAGGTAATCGTCATCGCAGATCGGCAAAACGTTGTCCTTCACGGGGATAATCGTCTTATACTTGCTGTCGTCCCACTCGCCGCCTGCGTAGGCAAGCCCCTTGACATCGAGGGAATACCGCCCGAACAGGCAGCCCACGGCGTAGCTTATCAGGCTTTTGATCTCACGGGTGAGGTCGGCACGGCGCACGGTCACGTCCCTGTCCTCGACCTCGGGTGTCAGCTCGTCCTGCAAGCCGTAAATGTCGATAAAAATGCGGTTGAGTTCTTCCTCGTTCGCCTTTAGCTTTTGGAAACGGGATTCGCATTCTTGTTCCCAGGCGGCGTATTTGTCGGATATTAGTGTTCCCATAATCATGCTCCATACATCATTTCTTTTATGTCTATTTTCTTTATTGAAAAGTCTATTGCGATGGAATACTGTTCCTTGTGTGTTTCATCTCTCACAACAAAAGTAACCCCTTTTGCATAATCCGCTTTAAAAGGGATAGAAAAGTTAAATACACCTTTAAACTTATCCTTCCTAAACACAGATAATTCAGGCTTAATTACATCAACTGATGTATTATGTAATCGCATAGTTTTAACAACAATCTCATCTTCAGATTCATACCTCAAATAAATATTATTGGACTCCCATGAAATAAAGCTTATCTGAAATTTAGTATTGTTATTCATTTTTGTCCTCCTTCGTTCTTTATCAATCTCAGCAGAACCCCACATAAAGTGGGGTCGCTGAAGCGCTGGCTATTTTACTTTGATTTTCTGAGATAATATTTGATTAGCTCAATAACCAGATCGGCAATTATGCCACAAAGAATATTTAATATTATCTAAGTTGTCATTTAGTTTCCCTCCTTATTCTATTAGAAATCAGGCCTAATTTCTATAATTATTATACCACAAAAGGAGGAAAATCGCAAGCATTTACAGTCCAAAAATCAGGACAGTAAGTAAATCTTAAGTGAACGGAATAGTAGGGCTTATGCTATATCAACGGGTGCCCCTCAAAATCCCAGCTTGTTTCAAAGCTGTCCCAGTCTTTTTTGCAAAGATCAATATTTTCCTGCACTATTTCTTCTACTTTGGCTTTTTCTTCTTTTGTATGTGGAAGGATAACGGGAATATTGGCAATGTCTCCACACTGATAATTAATTGTCGGTGCTATTACTTCCAAAACTTTCATTGCACAAGATGAATTACACACAGCAAGTAAATACTTTAAATTATTATTGGAAAAACAACTCATGCCTGCTACATCAAATATATGCCCTGTTGGCTTATATCTAAACGCTGCAACACTTGACGAGATAAGAGACCAACTAAAACACTCTCTAAAGAAATAGTTAGGATTCCTAATGACGGATTTTTTGAAGTTCCTTAATTCATGTCCATCATGTTGCCAATTCACAACATAATCATTGTTCCCATACCATTTACGATAATCTCCACCTTTATTGTAAGGATACCATTTTTCAGGTGACCGCAAACAGTTTTCATGTGATAGTGAATTGAATTTGATGTTTCCTATACTTACCTCAAACCATTCTCTAAGGAAGCGATTATTATCAGCAGTTGCTACACCTTGTTTTGAATCAGCAATAGAACCAAGTAGTTTCCCATTCTCAAACGCCCTAACAAAATTCTCACTCACCCAATAAGCCACCGGCATACCCGGAATCTTGGAGAAGTTTTCTTTTTCAGCGTAAAAACTATGCTTTCCAGTAATAAGCCATTTTGCTTTTTCTTCATTGTTTTCTAGCAACCCTTGTTTTTCAAATAAGCGATCATATCGCCCTTTATAATGCTTTATATCTTGATTGCTCATTACAAAAGCCACTGATTGAACTACTTTACTGTTCAAATCTTCAAATGTTCCTATTCCGAGGTGCGCCATATTGACCGTTGTTTTCAGCATCAGCTTACGGCGCAGATTTTCATAGCTTGACAGGAACATCCAAGCGTGCTGTGTAATCATCGCATAAAAACCGTGAGGCTTTGCAAGCTGTCCGCACTTCTCAATAAAGCACGCAAACAGGTCGCTCTTGCTGTCCGGGAAATACTTCTTCACAAAATCCGACAGCTTCGCATTCATTCCCGAGCCGCCCATATACGGCGGATTGGTGCAGACCACATCGTATTTCTGCCCGAGAATGTTATAAATCTTCATCATCATGTCAAGCTGCCGCAGGGTCAGCCCGAAGGTGGGGGAAAAGTCCGAAACGGCAGCGTCGATGCCGTCGGGGGCAGTCACCGTCATCAGCGAGCCGTAGGTGTCGGCAAACTCGAACTGCTCCGCAAATTGCCTGATACTGCCCGACAGCATTTCACGCTCCACGCCCATGACGTCGGCAAAGTTTGCAAGATTCGGCTGGTTTTCGGGACTCAGAATGCGGCGGTTGTACTGCCTTGCCTTCATCATCACCGCAAAATACGCCAGCTGATAGGCACGACGGTCGATGTCCAGACCATACAGGTTGTGCCGCAGTATGCTCTTTGCCGCATCACGCTCGCTCCACCCGCAGGCGGTGTAAATATCCATCAGCACCTCGAAGGCATAAACGAGTATATGTCCCGAGCCCATGCACGGGTCAAGAAATTTGATCTGCTCCGGTTTAATATCCTTGTATTCCGCACGCAGCTTTTCAAGCTCCGCCTTGACGGAATCCTCCTGCTCAGCTTCTTCAAGATAGTATTTCCAGTCAGCATTTCCCGGCTTGCCGTGACCCTCCGTCCACAGCCGTCCGAGGGAGTTTTCCACCATATACCGAACGATCCAATCAGGCGTGAAAAGCTGTGTTGCTGCCGGTATCGCCGCTGCGCTGATCTTGATATTCTTCTTTAAATCGGCGAAAACCTTATCCTTCGGCTCGGTGTTGTAATACTGATAAAGCCACCCGATGATCTGCACCTGATCTTTCCAGTCATCCTCGGGGATGTCCTCCACCATATGCGCGATGACACTGTCTGACCTAAGCAGGTTCGCCGGGAACAGCAGCTCCGTCCACCCGCCGATCTGCTCGAACATCTCCGGCAGACCCTCGTTCAGAGCATTGCACTGCGTTATGATAATATATTTATATAAGCGCTCGTTCTCCTGCGTTTCCAGCAGTTCAAGAACAAGCTCTTTGTCAAGGCCGTCGATCTCCAGATTTGCCGCATCGGAAAGCACTTCGGGCTTGAATGCACCGCTCTCGTCGGAGAAAACCCGTGTATGCGACGACAGATAGTTGTTGACCTCCATAAACCGCAGTGCGATAAACCGGTTGAACCAGGTGTAGGCGGCCTCTTCCATTGTCTGTGCGAAGCCGTTGGAATTTATGTTTGCGATCAGCTGTTCACGCTGCCGGCGTTCCTCAGGAGTCAGCGAGCGCCCGTTGACCGAGCTCTGCGCAGGATCATTTACTCCGCCCTCTGTGATCTCGTATTCATAAGCCCTCTGCGTCATCGCCCCGATGAGGGTAACTCTCGCCGCGACCGCAAAGTTTTTGATAGCTGTTTTATTCATATTTTTACATCCTCTCAGATGATGTGCAGCACATCGTTTCCGTTCAGCTTGTTCATAAGGAATTCCTTCAGCTCGGCGAGATACTCATCGATGTCGCTCTCGCTTTCGAGCTTGGCCGTCGGGCAGACAGTGCTGCGGCTGACGGTGACGGTCTTGATGTCGGGCTTGACATCAACTATCAGCTTTTGCAGATACTGCCGCCTGATGTTGGCAATCTGAATTTTCATAGCATCCAGCGTTGTGAGCTTGGCCGCATTTTTGGCGGCCTGCTTCTTGGCTTCAAGAGCATCGTCCGCACTTGCGACAATAGCCTCCTGGCTGATGTCGGCAGTCTGATGAATCTCGCCCATAGCCGCCTGTATCTCGCTGATGACCTCGTCGCACTTCTGCGAAAGCAGACGCTTGTAGGTGTCTTCGATTTTCTGAATGAGCTCGGGAAGCTCGCTGATGCGCTTATAGGGCTTGGGCATAGCAAGTATCTCGGTGATCTTTGATACAGCCGCCAGCGCCTCGTTCTCTGTGCGAAAGTATTCTTTTTCCTCGTTTACCGATCTGACGAGTTGATCCGCACTGTCATAAACCGTCCTCTGTACACGGAAGAATGTTCTGACATCCGCCATATCATCGGCAAGGTCAAGAAAATCATCCTGCATATTCACGGCCTTGTTCAGCAGTGCGATGTTGTCGCTCTTCTGTGCAAGCAGCTCTCCGCACAGCTTAATGCCGTTTTCGATGACATCTTTGCCGGGATAGCTTTTTGCACTGTATTCCTTTGCAAGCAGAGCGTTAAGATCATCGCGTTCTGCGGTGAATTTTTCAAGGATATATGCGATTATGCCGTCCTCGTCATCCGGAACGGCTCCGAGTGTACAGTTGAAATACTCGCTGAGAAATTCACGGCACTTCTTGATAAGCGCAGTCGGCGGAGCAACACGGAATGAAATGATAGCCTTGTCTATTTCGCTTCTGCGGCGGAGATAGTCTGGCATTTTTTTATCACCCGGCTGAATAACAGCTCCGCTGTATTTGAGCGTCAGCTTCTGGTCTGCTATAAGCTCTGCTGTCACTGCTGCTATGTCAATCTCGCGCCAGCCGTAAGGAATAGCGGAATATCTCTTCTGAATGTCGCCCATAGATGTCGGCAGCTGTTTCATCTTCTGTATCTCAAGGTACTTGAACAGCTCTCTGACGGCTTCGGCGTTGGGAGATTCAGTGCCCTCTATTCTGGTTTGAACGTCGCCTTTGAGTATCCGCAGGATATCATCGTCGCTGTCATAGTTCTTCTGTATGTATCCCAGTTTGGTGTAAACGCTCTCAATAAGAACGGAAAGTGCGTGCTCTATCCTGTCCTTGACTGAGGACAGCTTTATAGTCAGCTTATCTCCTGCGGCATATATCCTGCCTTCGGATATAGCAGCAGAAATAAGCTCCTCAGCACGCTTTTCATGCGCGGAGGCATCGTTCTGTCTGTCTCTAATTATTCTCTGTATCATTTCGGGAAGCTGGGCAACATTCTTGCTCTTCACATAGCGCCTTATCTTCATTGCGTCCTCAAGCTCACTGAAATAGGGCTGACTCTCTGCAAGCACTACTATGACCTCGTTCTCTGCCTTGGATTTCATAAGAAAGATCGAATCGTCTGTTGTGTATATCTCTGAGGCAACTGTTATAAAGTGCAGCTTAACAGCGCCCGTAAGCTGCCCGATGACCGTTTCGTCTATGCACTGATCGTAAGGAAAATCATACTTACCGTACTTGAATTTTTTGCTGACAAACAGTTTGCCGAAAATCAGATCGGAGATAGCCTTGGTGATTATCGCACTGTCAACCGGAGTATTCTTGATCTCTCGTGCTATGTCCTGTTCATCGTCGGTCAGGAAGGTATATGTATCACCTGAACGGGATACATAGTTCTGCGAAACGAGCCTATCCAACGAGCGCTGTATCTCAAAACGGGAATTGACCTTATCGGTTCTGATGTCCTCCGCCATAAGGATGCTGATATTATCCACATTCGCCTTGACATCGTCAACATAGCGGACGAGATACAGCAGCTTCAGTATCTCGACATCATAAGGTTCGATGCCGTCATGATTATCAGCGGCAGCTTGACAGCGGTCGATAACTCTTCGGATTGAGCTTTCAAGGAAGGTATGAACAGTATCATAGAAAAGATAAAAAGGAACAAGGGCATACTCGTCCTTATCCTGAACAGCCTGCGCCGCCTCCTGAAATCCCGAAAGCATCGAGCGCTCACCGCCCGAAAGATGCTTGCCGGAGTTTCCGTGCTTGCGTATCTGCGCCAGAACATTCTGCATCAGCTTGAACTGATAAGGCACAAAGGGATAGGTTTCTACGAAATCGCCTTCACCCGCATAACCCTTCAGATCAAGAACAGCATTACTGAAAGTAAACAGATTTTTCAGCACCTGATCGTTTTTCTCGTATTGCATTTTCAGAAGCTGCTCGGCGGTATCGGTCTTGGCAAGAATCCTCTTTTTGATGACCTCATCGACCGAGGACGATGAAAGGCTAAGTCTCGTATTGAAGCGCCCCTGTATCTTGGAAAAGTCATCGCCGCTGATCTTGGTTATGCTGTCGATAGCCTCCTGTGAAGTCACCATGACCCACACTCTGCCGCCGCATTTCGTGCCTATCTCCTCAACGATAGTCTGCAAATTCAGCATCAGATCGGAGTCCGAACCGATGTACTGCCCGACCTCGTCGATCATGAACAGCAGTCGGAAATCTCTGCCTTTGCCGTCAACGTATTCCTTGATCTCCTTAACAAGCTGCTCTATCCTCCAGCTCTGGAAATAAATATACGGGCTGCAAGGTCTGCGCCCGAGGGCTGTCGAGATACTCGCATTCAACAAGAAATCTCACAAGCACTTGTTTGAGCTTCTTGACCGTTGCCTCGCTCCACTCACCGACAGCAGGTACTTTTTCTTCAAGTGTCATAAAGAACACATTAACGTCCTTTGCCGAGAAGTCAAGCTCCTGCGACCTGTATTTCTCACCGATGACCTCTGTCATAAAATCATATACAATGCCGTTTTCACACATTATCGCATATAGATTTATCTGCTTGGCTACCTCAGCGGAGGCATTGGCGAGGTGATAAACAAGCTCATCTGAGCCGAGAGCATCAAGACGCTTGAAGCAGGTAATGGCTATGCTTTTTCTCATACGTTCCGTCGGAAACTGAAACAGGTTCTCACGGCAGATCTCTTCAACAGCTTCCTGGCGGGAAAATCCTTTAAGAATAAGGCCGGAAGTGATCCTTATCTCATAAAAAAGGAACTGCTCTCTGGTCAGTCCGCCGTTGTAATGCTTATCATCCATTCTGACTATCCTTTTGCTTTTTATATTTTCTCAGATATTAGTTCTTCCGGAGATTGTTAACAAAAAAGATTATAATCTCCCATCATTAATTATACCAATATAAGAAAAAAGGCTCACATACCGCGCAGATACGCAGTATGCGAACCATCCCTGACCACAAAACCGACCACGATCACAACGCTGACCAGAGTTTTTCAAGTTCCTTCCTTTTCAGCTCCATATCCGAATGGACATAGCGCTCAAGCGTGATCTTTACGCTTGAATGCCCCAGCAACTCGCTCAGTGATTTTACATCCACACCGCACTTGATGCACTCTGTCGCGTAGGTGTGCCGGAGGCTGTGAAACTTGCGGTAACGGATATTCAGCCGTTTCAGAAATGTGCGGTAACGTAAGGCATAAGACCTCGGCTCGGTATAGCTGGGGGAACAGGTCAGAAAGTAATTGTTGTCGGGCTGCCCTCGTTTCAGCCTTGCGAGAGCCGTCAGAAAAAATGTCGGCAGCGGAACATCCCTGACTGAACTTTTGCTCTTCGGGCTGTCGATAACAACTACGGTTTTCGGAGACGTCCCCCGCGGATTTGCGATCCTGTACAGCGTTTTATTGATATGAATGATCTGTCCCGCCAGGTCAATATCTCCCCAGGTAAGAGCGCAGAGCTCGCCTATCCGCAGACCGGTAAACAAAGTCAGCAGAATGCCGAGTTCATAGCTGTTTCCTTTCAAAGCGGCGGACTTTATTCTTGCCGTTTCCAATGACGTAAACAACGTGATCTCGGCACTTCCTGCTTTTGGCAAAGAGACATTCACGGAAGGGTTCGGAAGTCCATACTCCTTGTATCCATATTCCAAAATCGAACGCAGTAGTATCATAACCGCCTGCACCGTCACAGGCGACAACCCCTGTCTGTCCCTGCCGCCTGATGTCAGCAGATCATCAGCAAAGCGGTTTAGCATGCTGTCCGCCTGTTCCTCGTCTATGAGCAAATGAGCAGCGAACAGGTTTGCTGCTGCCTCGGTCTTATCACGCATGTTGAACACCTCGAACTCATGCAGGCACTCTTCTTTTGCGATATCCATGTGTAGAAGGGCATGACCGAGCTCGTGAGCGCAAACTTCTCTTTGTTGGTGCTCATCAATGTCTTTGGATATGATTATAACCGGTTCTCCCGCAACAAGCGTGAAAAAGCCCTTGAGACTGCCCAGGTCGGCTATGCGGTACATTATCCCAAGTGCATCGCATAGCTCATAGGGATCTCTGGTTGAATACTTTTCGATCAATTCTTGAACCATATCATATATGTAGTTCAATCCTTTTACCCCCGTCACTTATCCTTGTTTTGCTTCGCTTTTACTTCCCAGTAGATGTTCTGGAGCGTCAGCATAACGGCATCTCTGTCCTCTTCACTTAGTTTGCCGCCTGCAAACAAGCCCTGAACATCTTTGATGATCCTGTCAGCCTCTGCTTTTCCGCTTTCACGATCAGCGTACTGTGCAAGCTTTTCAAAATCATCTTCTGATTCCTGCGTAAGAAACTCGGCAGGTACGTTGAAATACTCGGATATAGAGGCTATAGTGCTTTTGCGTGGTGTTCGCTCGTTGGTTTCGTAGTAACCAAGTGACTTGTCGGATACACCGACCTTTTCAGCTAACTGTTTCTGAGTGAGTCCTGCTGATGTTCTCAATGCTTTCAGTTTTTCACCAAATGTCATATCAATTCCTCCATGTTCTGTTCCGCTATAATCATTGTTGAACCGAACTTTATAGTTTCACTGTATCACGAGTCTGCTATATTGTCAAGAGGAAACAGAACATTTTTTTCACAAATCGAAACAAATTCAGCAATATAAATAATCAGATGTTCGGTTTTCTCACAGAACATACAAAATTGCAAATGTTCTGTTGACAAACGGAACATTATGTGATATAACTGGAGTCAGCAAAAGCGTTTTGCATTTTCCTAAACGAACTAATCACCGACATTGAAAGGAGCTGCATATGAAACAGATCAAGACCAGACGTGAGATAGATGAACTGTGCGAGAGCATTGTTCAGAAATACGAGGGAGAAAACTACATCGAAAAGCCCGTAGATATTGCAGGACTTGCACTTGGTTTTTTCAAGCTCAAGGTGTTTTATGTAAGATTCCCGACCGAAAAACAAGACAGACTTGGCTGCCTGACTGATGGAAAAAGCATATACAAGCTGATCAGGAACGGCAGGATCGGCGGCTACTCATTTTCTAAGAACACTATACTGCTGGATATCTCGCTCAAGGGTGACAGCGAAAAAGCAAAAAGACGCTTTACGCTTGCTCACGAACTGTATCATTACATTGATAGTGTAATAAACGGCAACTCTTCATACGGCTTTAACAGTCAAATGCACGGAGATGAGCAGTATAACAAGGCAGAATTGTGTGAAATGATGTCACTTGACGAGTGGGCAGCCGATAGGGGAGCGGCAGCTCTTCTGATGCCGAGGCAGCTTGTATGCGCAACATCAAAGCTGATGTTCGGCAGCAAGGAGATCCCTATTTTCGGCAACAACATTCTTATGAACGATGATAAGCAGCGCATTATAGAGATGGCTGATTATCTGGGAGTGTCTTTCACATCTCTTTTGATACGAATGAAGGAACTCAAGCTGTTCAAGTATCACAGTATGGATCAGTATATATCGCTTACAATGGGCGATATGGAACAGGCGGTGGAGGTATGATACCTAATGAACTGCATGTTTCTAAAGAGGACCAGATCAAACTGGATATCTCAAAACAAGAGACTATAAACCTTCGGCAGCGAGATCTTCGCTGCCCAAATTGCAAATATCTTATTACCAAGCTCTATTCTGATATATCAGGACATATGCAATTCAAGTGTCCTAAATGTAAAGAAGTATATGTATTGAATCTGGCGTTATTCAGGACAAGGAATAATAGCCTGTATGTAACATTGATCAAAGTAATTGAATAATACTGTTTGATTTCTATTCGAGCAAGCGGAGATGATGCGTAAGCATCAGCCTACCAAGCACCGTGCGAGATCTAACAGATAAGTGTGTAACTATGCCCCGGCGTAGTATATACCTATCTGTTAGCTTCACGGTGCTTTTTTATTGCTCGATGATATTCTCGCACGGAACATTTCTCCGGCTTGTTTGCCGAAGGAGTGTTCTTTTTGTTTATATCAGCAAAATGGCTGTGCCTGACAGCTGAATACCCATGATCTTCGTTTTGTCTTTTCACAATGAAAAATCAGAACGGAGGTCAAAAAATGAACGATAACAGGACAATAAAGGCAGAAAATGTACATAAGGCAATCAAGAAGCAAGGCTACTTCTATATCCTTGCAGAGAAATACTATGGTGAGGGTTACATCGGACCTAAGTATATCATAGCAACAGATGATCCTGATTTCAGAGAAAATCATCCGAAACTCGCTGATATGGTTATAGTGCCTGTGGACAAATTTCTGAAAATGGCTGAAGCTATAAATTCGTCTCTCCTTAACGATCGTAGAGAAAAATTCAGGCAGATGCATTTTCATAATGATGAGGGATTTTTTGAGGAGATGACTAATGATGATGGAAACGATATTACTCTTTCAATTGCAAATATGTCTACAGATCCGGTAGAAGATGAAATAGAACGATTAGCGGATAAAGAACGGATCCTTAACGCCATGAAAGCCCTAAAAGAATTGCAGAGAAAAAGACTGTATGATTACTATTTTAAAGGATTGACTTACAGGCAAATCGCTGTCAAAGAACATGTTGGTTACAAGAACATTCGGGAAAGCGTAGAAGGCGCAATTAAAAAAATCAAAAAAAATTTGTAAAATACCCCCTCAAAATGCTTCTCCCACTGCCTCTTAATTAGAGGGGTACGAAAAGGACTTCTCGGAAGCATCTTGAAAATAGAATATCAGCTATACAGATACGTTAATCCTGCGGTCGGTAGAAGGTCGACAGCCAGACGAGAGATACGCCATGACGCACAAATGCAGAGCGAAAAATATCATCTCCAAGATCGGGATAGCTTCCCGAGGGCGATGAAACGCAGGAGGATAATGATACTTCCGTCCAGTCACAGCTAATAACAATGAGGACGGCTTTGTGAGACCCACAGAGGGGTGAGACTCCCATGATATCGGTACGCTGCCGATAGTCTGTATAGCTCCGGTGCAACGGATGTCGAGGACAAATATTGCAAAATAGGCAAAACGAAGTTACGGCGGTTTGTCAGATCAAAGATAAGCCGCCGTTCATTTTACATATAACCTGAGTTAAATAAGTAGGAGGAAAATACAATGAGTAAAACTAAGAAAGAATACCTATCTGAACCAATTAATGTTGAACTAGACTGGATCAATGATATACGAAATAGATATATCCGTTCCAATATGAGAAAACTTGATCTTTCGATTTCAATCACATATACATACTTTATCTATCACGATTATACCGTTGCACAGCTTGCCAAAATAAACGAGACCAGGAAATGAACAGTCTGCAAAACCAAAGACAGATACTTGTCGACTATGCAAATCAAAATGGACATGACATAGTTGGAGAGAGCTTCGATGACAATGTGTCCGGAATGACATTCAACCGAAAAGGTTTGGGCGAACTCGAAAATGCAGTCGATGAGAAGAAAATCGAGATAGTACTGGTCAAGGACCTTTCGAGACTCGGCAGACACAGAACGCAAACAGATCTGTTCATAGACCATCTTCGGCAGAACAAGGTAAAAGTGATATCGGTGACTGAGGGAATCGATAGTTCAAACGAAAATGATGACCTGCTCATCGGATTCAAGCAGATATTCAATGACTTTTATGCAAAGGATATCAGCCGCAAGGTCAAGGCGGGGATAAGACAGAAACAAAAGAGTTCAGGTGTTATCGAAAGCCTTCCGATCGGCTATGTGGCAGACAGGATCAATAAGAGGATACTTGTTGATCCTGAAGCAGCTGCAATAGTTCGGGATGTGTTTGATATGTTCCTCGAAGGATACGGATTGACAACGATAGCAAGAGAAATGAACAGGAGGGGAGTAAAATCCCCTGAATATTATCAGCGCAGGAAACTCGCAGATTGGAAACCGGATTTCAGCAAAAGATACCTTTGGGTACAGACAGCGGTAAAACGCATACTTACAAATGAAATTTACATAGGAACAATGGTGAATCATAAAAGCGTGACTTCTAAGATATATAAAACGAAGTCGTTTATTGACAAAAAAGAGCAGTTCAGGCATGAAAACTTCTGTGAAGCGATAATCGATAAAGAAACCTGGGAACAGGCACAGTTCTTGCTTGGGCAGCGGTCGGTGATCCATCCACGAAGCAGCAACGGCAATAAGCTGCATAGATATGCTGGAATACTTAAGTGTGCAGAATGCGGTGCGAACCTCACCGCCAGAACAAGACATTGGAAAGGCTCGACTTATGTACAATACAGCTGCAATACTTCTCACCGGTATGGTAAGGAGTACTGTACACCTCATACCATAAGGGAGGATATGCTTGATGCTCTCCTAAAGGATGAGATGAAATCGTGGTATAAGCATATTTTAAGCGAGAGTAAGAAGTATGAGCATATCGTCAAGGAATGGCAGAGAAAAAAGCCTGCATACGATAAGAAGATACAAGAAAACGAGCAAAAGATAGAAAAACTGAACGAGGATATTGAGAATCTGATAATGGAGAGGCTTAACGACCTCGGCAGGAAAGAGCTCTATGACAAAATGATCAACAAGAAACAAAAAGAGGTCAAGGAGCTAAACAGGAAAAACAAGGAGCTCAAGCAGTATAACCTAGTCTGCAAAAAGAGACAGGAGGAACTTGATAACTTCGCTGAGTTCCTGAAAGAGGTACTTGCCCAGGATACCATATCTGACATAAGCATGAGGATGGTTGTGAACAAGATATTGGTACATCAGAATGAAGATAAGACGCTGGATATAAAGTTCGAGATGAATGGAAAGCTCGGAGACAACAAAGAGATTGAAATACCTGACTAAAAATCAAAAAACAGGCGTGAAATTCACGTCTGTTTTTGTGCTTTCAGAAGATATGAAACAAATTAGAGTTTTTTTCGATTGCGTATATCAAGACATCACTCTGAAATATGCAATGACTATTACAGTAGAAACAAGATAAAAAAGAAAAGCTCGCACTTGCGAGCTTTTGTGTCTAAGAACTACTAAAAGTACACCAAACCATAGAAAGAACACCAAAAAGTACACCAGATATTTTTCGAATCCGCTTGATTTTAGACTGACATTGTGCTATAATTAGTCTAACATTGGTCCGATGGAGGTTTTGCTATGGACGAGAAGCTTGTTTTTCTTGATACTTATGTCCTTCAACAGGATATGCGTATTAGAATGCCAAAACTAATACTGACTAATCTTGACGCTGAAAAAGGCACAACACTATTTGATATTTTCTTGAACAAAGATGATCAAACAATTGTCCTAAAAAAGCATTTATCGTCAGACGACAAAAAATGCTAACCATTACAAGTGAGATAATGTTATGAAATTAAATGTGATTTATAACGCCGACTGCATATCGGGGTTACCTGACAAAATTGAAAACGAGTCTATTGATTTGGTTGTCGCAGATCCGCCGTACTTTAAGGTAATCGGTGAAAAATGGGATTATCTTTGGCGAACAGAAGATGATTATCTTGAATGGTCAAAAAAGTGGATCTCTGAAGTTTCGCGTGTGTTACGCAAAGGCGGAAGTTTTTATCTCTTTGGATACTTCAGAATGTTAAGTAGGTTGCTGCCGCTTCTTGAGGAATCTGGGCTTGAATTGCGTCAGCAAATTATACTGAACAAAGGTATGCAAGCGGTAGCTGGCAGAGCAACCAGAAACTATAAAATGTTCCCTAATGTCACTGAGAGTATGCTATTTCTTTACAAAGATTCCAAACCTTTTGCAAAACAATTCTTGCGCGAGCGCCAAAAAGAATTGGGGCTGTCCGCAAAAGATATTAATGAGCTTTTAGGGGTGAAATCAAACGGGGGCGGTATGTGGAGCATTTATACTGGCAAAAATGTCTGCAAACAGCTTCCCACGGAAGCATTGTGGAATAAGCTTCAAAAGATTCTACAATTTGATTTACCCTATAAAAAAATATGTCAAACCTACAATCCTCAGCTTGGAATTACCGACGTTTGGGACGATATAAATTTTTACTCTGAAGAACGCTTCCACCCTACGCAGAAACCACAAAAATTAATTGAACGGCTAATACTGGCAAGTAGTAATGAGGGAGATTTGGTCTTGGATCCATTTATGGGCGGCGGTTCGACTGCTGTTGCATGTGTTTCAACCAAGCGAAAGTATATCGGGTTTGAGATTGATCCTGAATACTATGAAAAATCTCTGTTTAGATTATCACAAATGAGCCTCCCGCTTTAACAGCGGCAGGCTCATTGCATTATTATTGTAACTCTGGGTAATGATCTCTAATCTTTTGAGGAATACTGCCTTTTTTCTTAAGGATCAACGGCAAATAGATTTCTTCTGCAAACATGTCACATAAATCCCCGTTTGCAATATGGCGTTCCTCCCTGATTTTTTGCAAGTGATTGAGATACTTTAATTTGCTTGAAAATGTAATCTGTGAACCCGTTACTCGCTTAATTACTTTCTGTACTGATTTAATTGTTATAGTCTTCGCCTTTGAGTAATCATTAAAAGGTAAAAGTTCATCTGGTTTTCGGTTATTAAGCGTCGGGAAAATACATGTCTCTATGCAACCGTTATCCTTTATGATGGATCGATAAATTAAATCCGGCTTTGTTAAAGCAAATTTGAACGAATAAGGCCACATATTAAAAGGCGCTTTTGATTTTGATTTAGCGCGAGTGTTAAGATAATAGTCAACCATGCAATATGCAAAGCCCTTATTAAGCGAATCAACTTCCCAAATTGACGCGACGATATCATTGTTTGATGCGTCTATTAAATCAGCAAATTCAAAAAGAACAAAATAATACTTTTTTGGTTCAATAACTTTCTCGAACTCTTGATCGTTTCTCAATGCAATCAGCCATTTTGAATCATCTTTTCTGTCAATGTCCAGCGAACCACATGATGAGCAACTTGTTTCAAGACTTGAAACAACAGCACCACAGTTTTTGCACGCACCGAGTTGATCAACTCTATAACATGTTTTAATCTCGCCGTATTCGTCATTTTCCATTACTAGATCATATCCTCTGGCTCCAGATTTTCCGCCGGGAAATCCAGTAACAACACTTACCAAATGCTGTCCAACATAACCCATTCTCGCTTGTGGCGTTTGAAAAGTTATTTCTGACCAAGCGTTTACTTTTGACCTCAAATCTATGTAAAGGTCTTTAATTAAAGCCTCTGATGCTTCTAACGTCCCAAGTTTGTAATCAAGCATATTCGTTCCCCCCTGCTATTTATAATCCTTCAAACAATTCGCTGAGTGTGACATCCAGCCCGTCGGCAATTTTCTTGATATTGCAAATGGCAATGTTTCGCCGTCCAGCTTCGACAGAAGCAAAGTAGGTTCTGTCCATTTCAATTTTTAGAGCAAATTTCTCTTGGCTTAAACCAGTCTTTTGCCGGAGCTCTTTGATACGATCTCCCAAATCTTTTGTAATCATTTCACTTCACCTCATAGTTGGGTATATTAATATTATAGAGCATACGGACTATAAAACAACGGTTTATGAGTAACATTGACATTTTTCTTGTTTTTTCGAGGTTCAAATCCACCAACCCCGTACTTTTTTGTAGTTCTTTGCGAAACAAAGAAACGCAAAAAGTTCACCAGCATTTTTGACCGTTTTTGCAGACTGAAACGAAAAAATCGGGCTCTCGGACGGCTGCTCCACCGTTTGAAAGCCCGATTTTACCTATATTTGTCCGATTTTTGCCCAAAACGCAAGAAAAAACCTCTTTTGCCGTGGTAGACAAAAGAGGTTCCTTTTCTGGTGCAGATGGTGGGACGAGTTGAACAGGTTCAAGTCTGCACACCACACTATAACAAGAACCGCAATACTTCTCGATTTCCTCGGAGTATCACGGCTTTAGTTAGTGCAGATGGTGGGACTTGAACCCACACGTCCTTGCGAACACTAGCACCTGAAGCTAGCGCGTCTGCCAATTCCGCCACACCTGCAAATATAAAAATATGAAACTTGACTTACTTGAAGTCCATCGGTGGTGATAAAAACACTGTCGTAGCGCTACCCGAAGCTAGCGCGTCTGCCTATTCCGCCACACCTGCAAATGTTATAATATGAATGTGTTTACCCTCGTCATATCACCGAGGTGCCGGTATGTCCGGTGTCAACAAGTTGACACTGACGTAGCGCCACCCGAAGCCAGCGCGTCTGCCTGGCCTTGCTTGCAAGGCTTTTTCTGCATACACCTGCAATTATAAATATCCGATATTTTTACACGCCTCAGATTTGGCGAGGTGGGTGCCTTTCGCACTGATCCACATTCGCTGCCCAACGGGTCAACGCTGATATTATATCACAAGTCTTCGCTGTTGTCAAGTCTTTTTTGCAAGGGAATCGCTTTTATTTGATAAAAAACAGCCCGCAGAGTGCGGGCTGTCCTGTTATTATGCTAGTTTTCCGCCTCTTCGACGGGCTCTTCTGCCTCGGAGACCTCCGTAGCTTCCTCTTTTTCCGCTCCTTCTGCTCCCTCTTCTATCGGAGGCTTCTCGCCTACATAGACCGTCTGCCCGAATGTGCTGCGGCGCCCGGCCATGATAAGCATTACACCAAGGAATATCAGCGAGCAGGAAACTATGAGCTCTATTATCACCAGGGTCTTATCAAACTGTACCAGCACATAGAGCGAGGTCGATCTCTGCCAGTATTCTTCTTCGACGTTCTTTTCATCAAAAAAGCTCTTGAGAATATTCATCTGCTCATCCGTGACCTCTACAGCCTTGCCGATGAATTCGGTGTGCTCCATGAGCGAAGGATCGCTCTGAGATACCGCAGCTTCGGTCTTGCTGAGATGCTCATCGAACTTCTCGCGCTCGTCGGAGACCTGTATAAGAATGTATCCGCCGCCGTTGCCCAGCTCGACCAGGTAAAGCGAGGAATCCTTCTTTATCAGCGGCAGCCCGAAAATCTTTTTCCTGACCTCCATATTGCCGATCTTTGCAATAAGAAATCTGTTCTTGCCTATGTCTCCCTCAGCTATCTCGCCTTCCTTGTAGTTTTTGAAGGTCTTGTCGTCCATGTTTACCTTTTTAAAGGCCATAGTGTAAACATCCGAGGATATCAGAGCCAGCATTATCAGCCCAAGCATCAGAAATGCTGCCCCGATAGCAGTAAGTTTATTCATCCATCATCCACCTCCGGCCGGAAAGTCCTGCCGCTTAAATTATATCAAATTTGTGCCCCTCTGTCAATGTTTTTTAAACACAATTTACAAGCCCCCGGAACAGGGTCGGATAATGTCGGCTGAATAATGAATATTTTGTAAAATCAGCCCCCCATTCATTGACAAAGCACCTTTATATAGATATACTGAATTTAGGTTATCATTGATAACCTGATATATCTGTTACGGAGGAAATTAAAATGGTATTTGAAACAGTTGCCAGGATAATCGCCGAAAGGATCGAGTGCGACCCTTCCGAGATCAAGAACGATTCGACCTTCAGAGATCTGGGTATCGACTCTCTCGACACCGTAGACCTTATGATGAACCTCGAGGATGAGCTCGGCATCGAACTGGAGCTCGACCAGAAGCTGGAGACCGTCGGAGACCTCGTTGAATTCATCGAGAATAAGCAGGAATAAAACAATGTTGAACAGCAGTCTTTGCGAAATGCTCGGGATCGAATATCCCGTTTTTCAGGGCGGAATGGCATGGATCGCTGACGGAAAGCTAGCCGCTGCCGTGTCTAACGGCGGCGGTCTTGGTATTATAGCAGCCGGAAATGCCGAAGCTGCATACGTCAGAGAGCAGATCAGAGCCGCCAAAAGCCTTACAGATAAGCCCTTCGGGGTCAATATAATGCTGCTTTCCCCCTATGCCGATGAGGTCGCAGCGGTCGCAGCAGAGGAGAAGGTCGCAGTAGTGACCACCGGCGCAGGCAACCCGTCAAAGTATATGGAGATGTGGAAGCAGGCCGGCATAAAAGTCATCCCCGTCGTAGCGTCTACCGCTCTGGCAAGGCTCATGGAGAGACTCGGCGCCTCGGCTGTCATCGCTGAGGGCGGCGAGAGCGGAGGCCATATCGGCGAGCTGGCGACTATCGTCCTCGTTCCGCAGATCGTCGATGTCGTAAGCATACCCGTCATCGCAGCAGGCGGAATAGCCGACGGAAGAGGTGTCGCTGCGGCATTTATGCTGGGCGCCTGCGGCGTGCAGGTCGGGACAAGGTTCCTTGCCGCCGAGGAGTGCAGTATTCACCCGAATTATAAGGAAAAGATCGTCAAAGCCAAGGATCTCTGCACTATGGTCACAGGCAGAAGGCTCGGGCACCCTGTCCGCGCCCTCAGGACTAATTTCCAGAGAGAATACCTCAAAGCCGAGTATTCCCAGATCTCCGATGAGGAGCTGGAAGCTATGGGCGCAGGCTCTCTCAGGAAAGCTGTTGTTGACGGCAACAACGACGAGGGCTGCTTCCTCGCCGGGCAGTCGGCAGCTATGGTAAAGAAGATCCAGCCCGCAGCGGAGATCGTCCGCGAGCTCTGCGAGGAAGCCGAGCCGCTGCTGAAAGGAGCCGCAAAATGGGTAAGATAGCATTCGTTTTCTCCGGCCAGGGAGCTCAGCGCCCCGGCATGGGAAAAGAGATATACGATGCCTCGGAAGCCGCAAAAGCAGTCTTCGATAAGCTGGATACATTAAGAGAGGGGACCTCAGCTATGTGCTTCGAGGGCTCCGACGAAGAGCTTATGCAGACCGCCAATACCCAGCCCTGCCTCTTCGCAGTCGAAATGGCTGCGGCAGCAGCCCTGGAGGAGAAAGGCATCAAAGCCGATATGACCGCAGGCTTCTCTCTCGGAGAGATCGCCGCGCTGACATATTCGGGAGCCGCCTCTCTGGAGAGCGGCTTCGGGATCGTATGCAGGCGCGGAGAGGTGATGCAGAAGGCCGCCGAGGAGAACCCGGCTGCTATGGCTGCGATCCTCAAGCTCTCCAACGATGAGGTCGAGCAGATCTGCTCCGGCCTCGACCGCGCATACCCCGTAAACTATAACTGCACCGGACAGGTCACCTGCGCAGCCGCTAAGGAAACTATGCCTATGCTCCTTCTCGCTGCCAAGGCGGCAGGCGGAAGAGCTGTGCCGCTGAAGGTGTCCGGAGGCTTCCATTCCCCCTTTATGGAGAGCGCTGCGGCAGACTTCGCAGAGGCCCTCAAAGGCTTTGAGCTGAACACCCCCGCCCTGCCGCTCTATTCAAACCTTACTGCCGAGCCCTACGGCGAAGAGATCAGAGATACGCTCTCCCGCCAGATCTGCTCGCCTGTAAAATGGGAGAAGCTGGTGCGCAATATGATCGAAGCCGGAGCCGATACATTTATCGAGCTGGGCGCCGGAAACACGCTCGTCGGGCTTATAGGCCGCATCGACCCGGAGGTCAGGACATTCTGTGTCACCGACAAAGCCGGGCTGGATAAGGCCGTAAGCGAGCTCGCCGGAGAGGAGACAGAAAATGCTTAAAGGAAACACAGCAATAATCACAGGCGGCTCCAGAGGCATCGGAGCAGCCATCGCCCTGAAGCTGGCTTCCCTGGGCGCCGATATCGTCCTGCTGGACATCGGCAACGAGGATAAGGCCGCAGAAGTGCGCGAAAAGGCAGAAAAGGAATTCGGCGTAAAAACAGGCTATTATAGCTGCAACGTCGCTGATTTCGAGCAGACCAAGGCTGTCGCTGCCAGGATCGGCAAGGAGTTCCAGAACGTTACTGTTCTTATCAATAACGCCGGGATAACCCGCGACGGTCTCATCCTTACCATGAACGAGGCTCAGTTCGACGATGTCATCAGCGTTAACCTCAAGGGCGCTTTCAATATGATAAAGCACTGCTCGCGTATGTTTATGAAGAACAAATGCGGCAGGATCGTCAATATCTCATCAGTGTCCGGGCTCAGCGGCAACGCAGGGCAGGCCAATTACAGCGCCTCCAAGGCCGGGCTCGTCGGGCTGACTAAAACTGTCGCCCGCGAATTCGCCTCTAAGAATATCACCTGCAACGCTATCGCTCCCGGCTTTATAGCGACGGATATGACCGCCGACATCACCGCGGAGAACAATTCCCTCGCTGCGGCGATCCCTCTCGGACGCCCCGGGTCTCCCGAGGATATCGCGGGAGCCGCCGCTTTTCTCGTTACCGCCCCCTACGTTACAGGCGTCGTCCTCAGAGTAGACGGCGGGCTCGGTATGTGAGCCGAAGCAAGCAAATATACGCCTTCGACCGGAAGGCGTCAGACCGGAAGGACTAAACTTATGGATAATACAATTCGCAGAGTAGTAATAACGGGCATCGGAGCCGTTACACCCGTCGGCCTTACAGCCGAGGAAAGCTGGAAAGCCCTCATTGACGGCAAAAACGGCATCGCCCCCATAACCCTCTTCGACACCGCAGATTTCAAGGCCAAGCTCGGCGCTGAGGTCAAAGGCTTCGACCCCCGCACTATCCTCGAAAAGGCCGATATCATCAAGACCGACAGATATGCCCAGTTCGGCATCAAGGCCGCTCAGGAAGCCGTTGACGACAGCGGCATCCTCGGCAAAATAGACCCGGACCGCTTCGCCGTATATTTCGGCTCCGGCATCGGCGGGATAGCCTCCTTCGCCTCCGAGCATACAAAGCTCATGGAGAAAGGCCCCCGCAGAGTCTCCCCCTATTTCGTCCCGATGATGATCGCAAATATGGCGGCAGGTATGATCGCCATCCGCTTCGATTGCAGAGGCGCTGCCCTCCCCGCAGTTACAGCCTGCGCTTCAGGCTCCAATGCCATAGGAGAGGCTATCCGCTCCATCAGACACGGCTACGCCGACGCTGTCATAACCGGAGGCTGCGAGGCCGCTATAACCGATATCGGTGTCGCCGGATTTATCAATATGCAGGCGCTCTCCGTTTCTGAGGACCCTGACGCCGCTTCCCTGCCCTTCGATAAGAGACGCGCAGGCTTCGTTATCGGAGAAGGCGGCGCTGCCCTTATCCTCGAGGAGTATGAACACGCCAAGGCAAGAGGAGCTAAGATCTACGCCGAAGCAGTCGGCTACGGCTCCACCTGCGATGCCCACCATATCACCGCCCCGGACCCGGAAGCGGGCGGCGCTTCAAGAGCTATGATACAGGCTCTGGAGGAGGCAGGATACAAGCCCTCCGACCGCGTGTATATAAACGCCCACGGAACAGGCACTCCCCTGAACGATAAGTCCGAGACAAAGGCGATCAAGCTCGCCCTCGGAGATAAAGCCCGCGACGCTCTTATCAGCTCTACCAAGTCTATGACAGGACATATGCTGGGCGCCGCAGGAGCTATCGAAGCTATCGTCTGCGTAAAGGCTCTCAGCGAGGGCATAATACCTCCGACGATAAATCTGAACGAGCCCGATGAGGAATGTGACCTCAACTACTGCCCGGGCAAGGCAGTCATCGCAGACCTCGATCTCGCGCTATCGAATTCTCTCGGCTTCGGCGGGCATAATGCCTGCGTCGCCTTCAGGAAGATCTGATCCGAAAGGACGGTTTTTACAATGAACGAAAACAGCATAAGAAAATACGCCGAGCTCATGAAGGAGCTTGAGCTCACAGCGCTTGAAATAAACGAGCAGACAGGCAATGTAAGGCTGGAGCGTATGCCCGCTCCCATAATGCCCGTTATGCCCGCCCCCCAGCCGGCTGCTCCCGCAGCCCCTGCGCCCTCTGCCCCTGTATCGGTGCAGGCCGCCCCTGCCGAGGATATCATCATCGTAAGATCTCCTATGGTCGGTGTGTTCTACTCCGCCCCCGCAGAGAATGCCGATGCCTTTGTCAAGGTCGGGGATAAGGTCACAAAAGGCCAGACCCTCTGCATTGTCGAGGCTATGAAGCTGATGAACGAGCTCCCCGCCGAACAGGACGGCATCATCACCGAGATCTGTGTCGATAACGGGCAGGTCGTAGATTACGGCTGCGAGCTCTTCAGAATGAAAAAAGCATAAAAGGGAACGGTATACAATGAATAAAGAAGAGATAATGCAGATACTCCCCCACAGAGATAATATGCTGCTGGTCGATGAGGCCGAGCTGGTCGGGGAGGAAAGCCACGGAAAATACCATGTCCGCGGAGACGAATGGTTCCTGAAGGGGCATTTCCCCGGGAACCCCATCGTCCCCGGAGTGATACAGTGCGAGATACTCGCGCAGTCCGCCTGCGCACTGCTCGCAGATAAAATGAAAGACGGTATGCTCCCGCTCTATACGGGCCTCAACAACGTCAAGTTCCGCAACCCTGTAAGGCCGGGAGATACGTTTGAGACGGTCTGCCGTATAACAAAGGCAAGGCCGCCCTTCTTTTTCGCCAGCGGCGAGGGATATGTTGACGGCAAGCTCTGCATAAAGGCGGAATTTTCATTCGCTCTCAAGGAGATGGGATAATGTTTTCAAAAGTCCTTATCGCTAACCGCGGCGAGATCGCCGTCAGAATAATAAGAGCCTGCAAGGAAATGGGTATCGCTACTGTCGCCGTTTATTCCGAAGCCGACAGCGATGCTCTGCACGTCGCCCTTGCAGACGAGAGCTATTGCATCGGCGGAGCCCAGGCCGCAGACAGCTACCTCAACGAGGAGCGGATAATCTCCGCTGCGCTGGTCTCAAAAGCTCAGGCTATACACGCCGGATACGGCTTTCTTTCCGAGAACGCACACTTCTCTCAGCTCTGCGCCAAGAACGGCATCGTGTTTATAGGGCCGGCTGCCGAAACTATGGAGCGCCTCAGCGATAAAACGACCATAAAGAACCTTATGGAAGAAGCCGGGCTGGATGTTATCAAGGGGACAGATGTCCTGGAAAGCATCGAATCCGCCAGGATAGCCGCCGAAAGGATCGGCTACCCCGTTATGCTCAAAGCCCGCTCGGGCGGCGGCGGAAGAGGCATCAGGCTCGTGAGCTCGGAATCAGAGCTGGAAAGCAATTACGAGCTGGCTGTCGCAGAGGGCGAGGCTGCTTTCGGCGACGGCGCAGTGTATATGGAAAAATACGTCTACCCCGCAAGGCATATCGAGATGCAGATAATCGCCGACGAAGCCGAGAATGTGGTCTGCCTCGGAGAGAGAGACTGCTCTGTCCAGCGGAGACATCAGAAGCTCATCGAGGAATCCCCCTCTCCCGCAGTAAGCCCCGCTATGCGCGCCGAGCTTATCGAAAAAGTCACAAAGGCTGTCAAGCATATCGGATATGTCGGTGTCGGAACACTGGAATTCCTGTTGGATAAGGCCGGGAAATTCTGGTTTATGGAAATGAATATCCGCCTCCAGGTGGAGCACAGTGTTACCGAGATGCTGACCAATATCGACCTGGTAAAGTGGCAGATAAGAACCGCTGCGGGTGTCCTGCTCAATTTCTCGCAGAAGGATGTCACCCTTATGGGCTCGGCTATCGAATGCCGCATAAATGCCCTCTCGACAGGCAGGCTGGGTATGCTGCACGTCGCAGGCGGGCCTTCCGTAAGATTCGACACCTATCTTGTCCAGGATGTAGAGATATCTCCATTCTATGACTCCCTCATAGGCAAACTCATAGTCAGAGCCGGCACACGCGAGGAAGCCCTCAGAAAAATGAAGGCCGCTCTCTGCGAGCTGGTCATCGACGGTATAAAGACCAATATCCATCAGCAGCTCCGCCTCGTCAAGGACGAAAGATTTATGGACGGCAGCTACGATCTGACATTTATGGAAGGCAGGTAAAGGCTGATGCCGTTTCTCAAATTCTTATATAACCCCAAAAACGAGCTCGAAAGCGGCGGCCGCGCAGTAGCCCCGATCCAGGCCGACGATAACGAGCCGGAAAAGGAATGCCCAAACTGCCATAAATCAATACCGATCTCGCGGATATGGGCAAATATGAACACCTGCTCCTGCGGATATCATTTCAGGATGAGCGCAAGGCAGCGCATCAGCTTTATCGCTGATAAAGGCTCCTTTGAAGAGCTCTTCTCGGATGTCACCTCCAACGACCCCCTGAAATTCGACGGCTATGCAAACAAGCTGGAGACAGTCCGCGCCGCCAGCAATGAGAACGAGGCTGTCATCTGCGGCTATGCCTCTATCGGCAAGACCCGCTGCTGCCTGTTCGTTATGGAACCGAATTTTATGATGGGCTCTATGGGCTCGGCTGTCGGCGAAAGGATAACCAGGCTCTTTGAGCTGGCAACGGAAAAAAGACTTCCCGTCGTCGGTTATACCGTCTCGGGAGGAGCCAGGATGCAGGAGGGTCTCATCTCGCTTATGCAGATGGCAAAGACCAGCGGAGCCGTAAAGCGCCACAGCGATGCCGGCCTGCTCTATCTTACCGTCCTCACCGACCCGACTACCGGAGGCGTTACCGCCAGCTTCGCTATGGAGGGAGATATAATCCTCGCCGAGCCGGATGCTACTATCGGTTTCGCCGGAGCGAGAGTCATCGAGCAGACGACGAGAAAGACTCTTCCCAAGGGCTTCCAGAAGGCTGAGTTCCTGCTGGAGCACGGCTTTGTTGACGCCATCGCCCCGAGAAGATACCAGCGTTCGCTGGTCGCTATGCTCCTTAAAATGCACTGCGGAGGTGATGAGCTGTGAGCGGAGAGGCTTACGAAAAGGTCAAAAAAGCAAGAAGCGCCGGCCGCTATACCGGCATCGACTTCATCAAGGGCATATTCAACCACTTCTTCGAGCTCCACGGCGACCGCCGCTTTGCTGACGACAGCGCAATAATCGGCGGAGTCGCCTATCTTGATACAACACCCGTTACAGTTATCGCAATAGAAAAAGGGCACAACGCCAGAGAACGTATGCAGCGCCTCTTCGGAGCCCCCAATCCGGAGGGCTACCGCAAGGCTCTCCGCCTTATGAAGCAGGCCGAAAAGTTCAAGAGGCCTGTGATCTGCTTTATCGACACTTCCGGAGCCTACTGCGGTATCGGCGCCGAGGAGAGAGGTCAGGGCCTCGCTATCGCAGAGAATCTCAGCGAGATGATGACCCTGAATACCCCTGTGATATCTGTCCTCATCGGAGAGGGAGGCAGCGGCGGTGCGCTGGCTCTCGCTGTTGCCGACAGAGTCTATATGCTGGAGAACGCCGTTTATTCAGTCATCTCCCCGGAGGGCTGCGCTTCCATTCTCTGGAAGGACAGCTCCAAGGCCTCTGAGGCCGCCGACTGCCTCAAGCTCACCGCACACGATGCGCTGGAGCTGGGTGTCATCGAGGATGTCATCAGCGAAGATAATATGGATCAGCCCGAGTTCTTTGCCGAGCTCAGGGACAGGCTCCTCTCGGAGATCAGAACTCTCCGCGCAGACAAGCAGCTTCTCGACCACAGATATGAGCGCTTCCGGGCTTTTGGCAGGAGCGAGTAAAGGATCTGAGATCTATGACAATTTATAAGCGCTACTGCCGCGAGACCTTCGGCCCCGACGGCAGGCTCACCGATTTTGATATAACCTATCCCGAGAGCTTCAATTTCGCCTACGATGTAGTCGATGTATACGCGAAGGAGGAGCCGGATAAACGCGCTCTTGTCTGGTGCGACACCGAAGGCCGGGAGCGTATCTTATCCTTCGGGGAGCTGAGCAGGCTCAGCAATAAGTGCGCCAATGTCCTCTCGGAAAGCGGCATCGGCAGATACGACAAGGTGCTGGTCGCCCTCAAAAAGCATTACGAATACTGGATAGTCGTTTTGGCACTGCATAAGCTGGGAGCAGTTATGATCCCCGTTACTCATATGCTGACCGCCAAGGATTACACTTACAGGATAGCCTCAACAGAGATCAAAGGCTTTATATGCACCCCCGACGGAGATGTCTCGGACAGAATACTGGAAGCTGTCAGAAGCGCAGGGATAAGCCCCTGCCTCTGGACTGTCCGGCAGAGCAAGCCGGGGTTTGAAGACCTTACCGCTGCGGTAAAGGCCGCCCCCGAAGCCTTCGCCCGCCGTGAGACCTCCGCCCATGACCCCTTGCTCCTCTATTTTACCTCCGGCACCTCCGGGCTGCCCAAGGGAGTGATCCATAACCACATCTACCCCCTGGCGCATATCGTTACCGCCAAATACTGGCACCTCGCTGAGGATAACGGCCTGCATTTCACTGTCGCTGAAACAGGCTGGGCTAAATCCTCCTGGGGAAAGCTCTACGGTCAATGGCTGGTAGGCTCGGCTGTCATGGTCTTTGATTTCGATAACTTCGACCCGAAGATGATGATACACGTCATCAATAAGTATAAGGTCACTACCTTCTGCGCCCCGCCGACGGTATACCGCTACCTCGTCCGCTCCGGGATCCCGGAAATGCCATCCCTCAAGCACGCAACTACTGCGGGAGAGGTGCTGCACCCGGAGGTCTTCAGGCTCTTCAGGGAAAAGACAGGCCTTTTGCTCTGCGAAGGCTACGGCCAGACAGAGTCCGCTCTGCTGACCGCCTTCTTCCCCCACGACGATATCACCCCGGGCTCTATGGGATTCCCCTCCCCGCTTTATAAGATCGCCCTGCTTGGCAGCGACTGCAAACCTGTCAAGCCGGGAGAAACGGGAGAGGTCTGCATCATCCCGAAAAGAGAGGGCGAATACCCTCCGGGGCTCTTCTGCGCCTATCTCGATAACGATGAGCTCTTCAGGGAAGTATGGCGCGGAGGCGTCTACCATACGGGTGACTCTGCGACCGTTGACGAAGCAGGAAGATACTGGTTCGGCGGCAGATTCGACGATATCATCAAGACCGGAGGCTACCGTGTCGGCCCATACGAGATAGAAAATGTGCTGATGGAGCACCCGGCAGTCGTCGAGTGCAGCGTTGTCGGCGTCCCCGATAAGCTCAGAGGTCAGGCTATCAAGGCCTATATCGTCCTGAAAGAGGGCGTTGCCCCCGGGCGGGAACTGGAAAAAGAGATCAAGGATCTCACAAACGCAAGGCTTTCGGACTATAAATGGATCAGGCTCATAGAGTTCGTTGATGAGATGCCGAAGACAGTAAGCGGCAAGATCCGTAAGGCCGAACAGCGCAAAAGCTGAAAGAGGAAATGAAGTATGCCTAACGAGACTAAACGTCAAAGCAGGAGAGAAGAGCTGATCCTCGCAGGGCTGGATGAGATCAACCGCTGCGGGATAGCCAATTTCTCGCTGCGCCGCGTCGCACAGAAGGCGGGAGTATCCTGCGCTGCGCCGTCAAAGCATTTCGGAGACAAGCAGGGCTTTATCGCGGCAATAGTCGAATATGTCAACAACCAGTGGCATGACGAGCAGATGCGCATCCTCTCGGTATGCGGCAGCTCGACAAGAGATAAGCTGGTGGCTTTCAGCGTCGGCTATATCAAATTTCTCGTAGAAAAGCCCTATTTCCGCTCCATACTGATGCTCAAGGACGACAGCTTCGACAACACCTACCATGTCGGACGCGGCAGAACGACCAGCCTGACCCTGGAGCTCGTGGCGCAATACTGCGCCGAGGTCGGGATGGACGACAAGACCAGGATGCGCAAGCTCTATATCATCCGCTCTCTGATATACGGAGCCTCGCTTATGTTCGACAACGGCGAGCTTCCCTATACAGACGAAAATCTGCGGACTGTCGAAGAAAGCATAAACCGGGAATTCGATCTGCCGTGATGCGGCAGGGTCGGAGAACGGAAAGATAAAGGCAACACCGCACGACCCGCGGCTAACGCCTCTGCACATCATCTGCTTGCCAGCTTTCCGTCATATTACCCAAATTCTCCTTGACTTGCGTCAGCAAGCCTGCGTCGAATTTAGGCAATCTGACGAAAATCTGGACGGCGCATCTGATGCACAGGAGTCGTGCGGTGTTGCCTAAACGGTATATCCTCCCGGCAGGAAGATATACCGTTTTTTGCGCCTGTATCCTAAAATGTTCAATAAATCTGATGTAAAATATTCACATTATGAGCTCATAATTATATGATGTATCAGTGTTCAAAGGGGGGGTCGCCTTGGATAACGCTCTGCTCATAGTCAAGCAGATCCTTATAATGTTCATTATGCTGTCTGTCGGGATCGGCTGCGGGCTCAAAGGGCTCATCACCCGCGACGGCACAAAGCAGCTCTCAACTGTCGAGCTCATGATCGTCAACCCTCTCCTGATCTTTATGTCCTATCAGTCGGAATACTCGAAGGAGCTGCTCCACGGCCTGCTCTGGGCCTTCCTGCTGGCGGCGATCTCCTTTGCGGCGACGATAATCGCCTCGACTCTTATCATCCCCAGATCGCGGGAGGATTTCGATCTCGAACGCTTCTCTTCCGTCTATTCAAACTGCGGCTTTATCGGCATCCCGCTGATAAACGGCATCTACGGCGACGAGGGAGTCCTCTACCTTACGGGATATATCACATTTTTCAACATCCTTGTCTGGACTCACGGCTATATGGTGATGAAAGGTCAGCGGGATCTCTCGGCGTTTTTTAAGGCGCTGAAAAATCCCTCTGTGATCGCCGTCGCAATAGGCCTTATATGCTATCTCACCGGCCTGCGGCTGCCGGAGGTCCCCGCCAAGGCTCTGGACGGGCTGGCCTCGCTGAACACTCCTCTCGCTATGCTTATTGCCGGCTCCGCTGCATCAAGGACCAGCTTTATAAAGGCTTTTAAAAACTCCGGGATATACATAGTTTCCGCTATGAAGCTGCTGGTGATGCCGATAATGTGCTTCGGGATAATGCGGCTCACCGGTGCTCCGCCTATGGTAATAACCGTTATCACCATAGCCTGCGCCTGCCCTGTGGCGACTACGGGAACGATGTTCGCTGTGCTTTTCAACAAAAAGCCGGAGCGCTGCTCCGAATTCTTCGCGGTAACGACTATCCTCTCGGGAGTCACGCTCCCGCTGGTAACGGCTTTTGCCGGAGCAATGATGTAAAAAAGATCTCGCCGCCTTCGGTGAAAAAAGGGTATTCCCCCGACGGGGAATACCCTTTTTCGTTCTTTCTGCACAGATCATTCCTTGCTCAGAAGCTCCCTGGCTTTCAGCAGCGCAAGCTGGGTCTTGGCATCCGGGTAATCCCCGCGGAACGCTCCCTCGACAGCTTCCTCAAAGGGCAGCCTGATGACGTCGATAAACTCGTCGTCGTCAAGGTCTCTGTCTCCGAAGCTCAGGTCTCTTGCAAGATACATATGGATGACCTCGGTATCGTAAGCGACAGTCGGATACAGGCAGCCGAGATAATCAAATCTCCCGGGCTCTGCACCGATCTCCTCCTTGAGCTCTCTGAGGCCGCATTCTCTGTGGTCTTCGCCGTATTCCAGCTTTCCGGCGGGGATCTCTGTCAGCACTCTCCCGAAGGGATAGCGGAACTGCCTTACCAGAAACACCTCGCCCTTTTCGTTTATCGGGACGACACAGACTCCGCCGGGATGCTTGACATATTCTCTCGTTGCCTCTCTGCCGTCCGGCAGCTCGACCTTATCCACGAACAGCTTGACAACTATCCCGTCAAACTTTTGCTCGCCGTTTATTCTTCTTTCCGCGAGATGATCCTTTCCCCCGGGCAGATTTTTCCTCTCCTGGCTCATGCTTCTTGTCTCCTTTTTTGTTTGACTTGGAGGAGCTGTTCTTATCGACGTCCTCCGGTGTATCCTTGTCGATGACATTATCCGGTTGCAGGTCGCCCTGGCGGCGCCTTGAAACATATCCCGCAGCGATATAAACGCCCAGCAGCGCGAGACCGCTTACCGAAGCGACCTTGCCGACAGTTGAGCCCGCAGCCTTGAATCGGAACACTATCGTGCTCTCGCCCGCCGGAACGGGAACAGCCATAAACCCGTAGCTTACCTTCTCGATATTCGTTTTCTGGCCGTTGACCTCTGCTGTCCAGCCGGATTCGTAGGGGACAGAGAAGAACACCAGCTTCGGCTTATCCAGCTTGATCTTGCCTGTGAAGCCCTCGTGGTCGTAATCGAAGTAGTAGCAGCTCATCTGCTTTCTCTCGTCGCAGGCTCTGTTATAGAGCGCCTTTGAGACCATAACGTGCTGCTTGTCGAAGCGGGTCAGCATACCTCTGTATTTCTTTTCCTGCTCCGGTGACAGCAGAACGGAATTCAGCAGCAGGGTCGGCTTGTCATAATCGTTTACTGTCGAGATATCCTCTTCAAGGATATAGCTGTCGTAGGCGAAGCCCATCGGGACATATCGCGGGTTCTTGTAGATATAAAACTTGTTCTGTGTCCCGACATACTCGAAATCCGTCAGCCCGCTGATATACTCCGGAGGAGTCGGCTCTGCCTTGCCCCTGAGCTCGTCCTCGGTGAATTCCTGGAAGTAATACTTCACCGAGAGCAGCCCTCTGAGGCCGTACAGCTTGGTATCCATTCGGGAAGCGACATCTCTGGTCTGGCCGATAGAGGTATAGAAATCCATGATAGATGTGGGGACGACACTGTGGAAGGTGCGCATAGAGCTGAGGCCCCAGTACATACACCAGTTATCCACGCCCTCGGAGGTGTCGATACGGTAAAATGTGTTCTGAGAGTCGGACATATCTCCGTCGAACTCGGAGAGGTCGATCTTTTCCCTGCCGTAGATCGCTCTTTCGATATAGTCGTGATTATCCGAGCCCTGGACAGCGCCGAATACGACAGAGGACATCATGCATACCGCGCAGGCCGCTGTGGTCATTATACAGAGAGTGGTGTGCCGATGCTCCTTTACGACCTTATATACCGCAAAGAAGAGCATTACTGTCATGATCGCTGTAACGATCGCCTGGATATAGTAGAATTCAGGATATTTCGGGACTTTTCCCCAGACGACCTGTTCGTTGACATTTTTGGGCAGCATACCTATCCCGATGAATATGGCGGCACCTGCTGCTGCGGGTACAAAGCCGTATCGCAGCTCGTCCTTGTCCCGGTCTACCACCTGGGCTGTCATAAGGCACATTATCAGGATCGGCATATAGAACCAGCGGGCATAATAGCTGTCGTTAAAGAGCACAAAGGAAGCGTTGAGCACCGGGATACAGGCGAAGAGTATGCTGGCAACGATCATTTTTCCCTGCCAGGTCTTTTTGCGTGTCCTCATAAAGGCGATGACTCCGCAGACAGAGAACATCGGCAGATACCCGGCGATAGAAGCCCATCTTGCGTTTTCCGAGCTCAGGATATTCGATCTCGCGGGCATATCCGAGAGCATGAAGAAAGCCTGGAATATTCTCGGGATACGGATATTCTCCGGGTAGATGACCATATCCAGCCCCCAGAGGTAATGATTTATCCTTGGGTTTTCCAGGATATCCATGACCGAGGGCAGGAGTATCGCAAAGGAGATCATAAACCCGACAACAGCCTCAAAGAACAGGCATAAAAAGACCTTCGGGGTAATATCGAATTCCTTGTCTGTCAGCCTGATAAAGAAATAGAGGATAGTGAATACGACCTCGCAGACAAAGAAGAAATAGCTTATAGTCGCGCAGATAGCGACAGCTATGGCAAAAGCGCCTTTCTTATGATCCCTGACCAGCAGTTCCATACCCAGCAGCATCAGCGGGAAGAAGGCAGTGGCATCGTGGAAATGGTTGAAGAACACGTTATATGTCTGGAAGCCGGAGAAGGCATAGAGCATACCGCCGATAAAGGCTGCGTTCTTGTTCTGGACAAAGCGCCTGATATAGGCGTAGGCTGTGATTGCAGCGACAGAAGTCTTCAGCGCCAGCATCCAGGGCATCAGATAAGGCAGGGCTTTCAGCGGGAAGACCGTAGTCAGCCAGAAGAAGGGGCTTCCCAGCAGATAGAAGGAATAGGAGCCGACGAAATTCGAGCCCAGGTCTGTTCCCCAGTCCCAACCGATAGCGCCGTCCCGGACGACCTCATTGGCGTGCTGATAGAACATCATCTGCTGAGAATTGAAATCGCCGTAATATAGGAAAATGCCCTTATTATAGATCATTGAGGGTATAAAGCCGATCATCATCGCTGCAAAGGCGGTGACAAACAGCATCAGATACAGCTCCTTGCCTTTTTTGGAGGAGCGTTTCAGAAATCCCGGTCGTCCAAACATTTTGATAGTCCTTTTCTGATTATTGGGTCAGGCCATCCGGCCGGCCATACAAAGTTATTATATCACATCCGGGAACAAAAAACAACCCCGCCGACGCGATTTTCCGTCAGCGGGGCATCTTTTCTCTTTCAGAGCGGCGCCTTGTCCATCTTTCCCTTGTTTCTCGGATATTTTTCCGGAGTCGGCTTTATCTTGTTTATAACGATCAGGCATCTTCCGTCGCCGTTGGGAAGCTCATAGCTCCTGACGAGCCCGATCTCTCCTCCCAGAGTCCTGACAGCGCCTCCGGCCGCTTTCAGCTCTGCCTCGCCGTCCGAGCCCTTCAGGGCGACGAACTTCCCTCCGGGCTTAACGAAGGGCAGGCAGTATTCGCAGAGCGCCGAAAGGTTGGCGACAGCTCTGGCTGTGGCGATATCGTAGCGCTCTCTGTGGGCAGACGTGCGCCCCAGCTCCTCGGCTCTGCCGTGTATGCACTCGGCTCCCAGGGAAAGCCCGTCGGAGAGAGCCCTGAGAAAGCCTATCCTTTTATTGAGGCTGTCCAGCAGGGTCAGCTTTATATCCGGGCGGAATATCCCCAGGGGGCAGGATGGGAACCCGGCGCCTGTCCCGACATCTATGAGGCTCGCTCCATCCGGAGCCAGCCCCTCCGAGAGGAAGGGATAGACGCTGTCGTAAAAATGCTTCAGCGCTATTCCCTCAGGGTCGGTTATGGCAGTAAGATTCATTTTTTCGTTCCATTCGCAGAGCAGCTCCGCATAGCGCAGCAGCGAGTCATATTGTCCGTCGGAGACTGATATGCCGCCCTTGGCGAAAAGCTCCCGCAGAGAGGCTTTGTCTGTCAGCTTCATGTCTTTTCCTTTCCGCCGAGGCTTGCCAGCCAGATCAGCAGGACTCCCACATCTGCGGGATTGACTCCGGATATGCGCCCTGCCTGCCCGACATTCAGCGGCTTGATCTTGTTGAGCTTTTCGGCGGCTTCCAGCCTGAGCCCCCGGAGCTTGGTATAATCCGTGTCCGGCGGGAGAGCCTTGCTTTCCAGCTTGCGCATCGCTTCGACCTGCTCCTGCTGGATCTTTATGTAGCCCTCGTACTTGACTCCCAGCTCGACCTGCTCCCTGACATCCTGCGGCAGCTCCGGCCTCTGCGGGTCAAAGGGAGCAAGCCCCTCGTATGTCACCTGCGGGCGGCGGAGGAGCTGCGCCAGCTTTATGCCTGTGGTCAGCGGCTCTGTCCCGACAGATGCGAGATAGCAGTTTATGGCTTCTCCCGGGCCAAGGTTGACCGCTTTGAGCCTTTCGGTCTCTTTCCCGATCTGCTCCCGCTTCCGGCAGAGCCTTTCATATCTCTCCTTGGAGATGAGCCCTACTCTGTGCCCCTCCGGGGTCAGGCGGAGGTCGGCATTATCCTGCCTGAGCAGCAGGCGGTACTCGCTGCGGGAGGTCATCATCCTGTAGGGATCGGAGCAGCCCTTGGTAACGAGGTCATCGATGAGTGTCCCGATATAGGAGGAGGCGCGGTCCAGCACCATAGGCTTTTCGCCTTTGATCTTCAGCGCAGCATTGACTCCCGCCACGAGCCCCTGGGCGGCGGCTTCCTCATAGCCGGAGGTGCCGTTGAACTGCCCTGCGCCGTAGAGCCCGGATATACTTTTGAATTCCAGAGTCGCCAGCAGCTCTGTCGGGTCGCAGCAATCGTATTCGATAGCATAGGCGTTGCGCATGATCTCGACATTTTCAAGGCCCTTGATAGTTCTCAGGAATTTGAGCTGCACCCATTCCGGCAGCGACGAGGACATCCCCTGCAAATAATATTCATCCGTATCGAGGCCCATAGGCTCGATAAAGAGCTGATGCCTCGGCTTGTCGGAGAAGCGCTTGATCTTATCCTCGATGGAGGGGCAGTACCGGGGGCCGACTCCCTCGATCTGCCCGGAATACATAGGCGAGAGGTGTATATTATCCAGTATTACCTTATGGGTCTCGGCGTTGGTGTAGGCGACATAGCAACTGACCTTGTTTTCCAGAGGGCTGTGGTTCTCGAAGGAGAAGGGAGTGATCTGCTCATCGCCGTCCTGCCTTTCAAGAGCCTCGAAATCGATGGAGCGGCGGTGTACTCTGGCAGGAGTCCCCGTCTTGAAGCGCCGGAGGGTGACTCCCAGCTCTCTCAGGGAATCCGAGAGGAATTTCGCCGGAAGGACAGAATCGGGGCCGCTCTCATAGCTGGTTGAGCCGACGTGTATGCGGCCGTTAAGATATGTCCCGCTGGCGATGATGACAGCTCCGGCGCCGTATTCTGTCCCCAGGCGGGTGCGGACACCCGTTACCTTGCCGTTCTCCGCAAGGACAGCGCAGATCTCATCCTGCTTGACTCTGAGCCCCGGGCATTTTTCCAGCGCCTGCTTCATATAGATATGATATTTTACTCTGTCGGCCTGGACTCTGAGGCTGTGTACTGCGGGGCCTTTGCCGCGGTTGAGGATACGGCTCTGGATAAAGGTCGCATCGGCGGCCTTGCCCATCTCGCCTCCGAGGGCGTCGATCTCCCGGACGAGATGCCCCTTGCCTGTGCCGCCGATAGAGGGGTTGCAGGGCATATTGGCTATCCCGTCGAGGGTTATGGTAAAAATTGCTGTTCTCATACCGAGGCGGGCCGCCGCAAGAGCTGCCTCGCAGCCTGCGTGTCCCGCCCCGACGACTATCACGTCATAATTTTCGGTCATAGGGATCCTTTCTTTTCACATAGATAGATTTTGCAGCGGTCTGCTGCCTTTATTCCGCGGCTGCGCCCCGGACTGTCTCGGCGTCGCAGTCATTGACCATCATCCCTGTGTCGATGATATAGCAGACATCACCGTTCTCCGCGAATACACCTGTCAGATAGCGTGTATTTGCCTCATAGTTCACCGCCTCGACAGGCTGCAGCTTCTCCGGGTCGAGCTCTGTCATTTCAGAGACAGTATCGGTCAGTATCCCGATGAGCCCCAGCTTGTTGCGGACTGTGAATTTAGTCTCGCAGATTATGATACAGCTCCGGTTGGTATATTCTGTGCTTTCAAAGCCCAGCCTTGCTCTGGCGTCAATGACAGGGACCGTCGTATCGTTCCAGAGGCAGCTCCCCGCAAAATAATCCGGGAACTCCGGGATCTTCTGCAGCTTGTCGGCAACCAGCACAGTACGTATATCGTGGAAGGGTATCGCAAATTTTCTCCCGGCCGAGAAGAAGGTCAGGTATTTTATCATTTCCATATACTTTCACCTCTCACCTGTTAAGATGAGTCTTTATTACCGAGCCTATCCTTTCAAGGCTGCACTGTTTTACTATCGCTCCCAGTTCAAAGGCAGCCTTCGGCATACCGTAGACCGCCGAGCTGTTCTCGTCCTGGCCTATTGTATAGGCTCCGGCGTGCCGCATCTGCGACATTCCTCTGGCGCCGTCCTTGCCCATGCCGGTAAGGATAACGCCGATAGCCTCGTCTCCTGCGCAGTATGCCACCGATTCAAAAAAGACATCGACACTCGGGCAGTGCCCGGAGACTTTCGGCCCGCCCTCGCAGGTCACAAAATAGCCTTTTGCATCCTTGAAGAGACGCAGATGCTTGTCTCCCTGGGCGATGACTACCATCCCTTTTTTGAGATATAGCCCCTGGGTCGCCTCGACGATATTCAGCTCCGGGAAGGCCTTATCCATACGTTTTGCATAGAGCGAGGTATAGCCCTCCGGCATATGCAGCACTACCGCGACAGGCGGGCAGGTGCGGTCCAGCTCCTGGAGGATCGTCGGCAGGGCTTCTGTGCTGCCGGCGGAGCCGCCGATAGCGATGATCTTTCTTGTGTTGTCCTTCTCCGGGACAGCCCCGCCGGCTGTGCGGACATTATAGAACTTACATCCGCTTTTTATCCGCTTGATATTTGCGGAAGCCCGCAGGGATCTTTGCAGCTTTGTTTTGAACTCGGAGTAGTTCCCCTCCTCCGGCTTGGGGATAAAATCCGCGGCGCCGGCCTGCATAGCCTGCAATATCAGATCCTTTCTGGAGGAACAAATTATAACGGGGACAGTATACTGCGGGATGAGCTGTCTCAGGAAGGCGATCCCGTTGAGCTTGGGCATCTCGATATCCAGGATCAGCAGATTCGGCCGCAGCTTTTCGATCTCGTCCCTGGCCTCGAAAGCGTTTGAAGCGCAGGCGCAGCAGACAAAGCCCTCTGTGGAATCGACGACACTTTTCAGGAACTGTGCAAAAAGCATCGAATCGTCTGCGATAAGCACTCTCAGTTCATTCATCCTCATCATCTCCCTTCAAAGGCTTGTAAAGCACAGCCGGCCGGACTATCTCATAGCGCATATTTCTGGGTGCGCTCTCGGCGTGCCCGATATAGAGATATCCTCCCGGCTCTGTTGCCTCGTAAAATCTGTTGACAAGATCCTCCTTGGTCTGTTCGTCGAAATAGATCATAACGTTGCGGCAAACGATAAGGTCGAACTTCTTTTTGAAGTTTATCGGGTCCATAAGGTTGTGATATTTAAAGACCACATTGCTCCGTATATCGTCGGTTACCTGATAGGTCCCGTTCACATGGCGGACGAAATATTTTTTCACCCAATCTGTCGGGACATCCTCCAGAGCCTGCTCGGTATAGATCCCTCTCTTTGCCATTCTCAGGGCGTTGAAGGAGATATCCGTCGCCAGGATACGGGTGTCCCAGTTATCCAGGTTGTTGCCGAAATATTCGTGCAGGTAGATCGCGAGATTATAAGGCTCGTTGCCGTAAGAGCATCCGGCGCTCCAGATACGCAGGTCGTTATCGGATACTCTTTGCTCGGCCTCTTTAAGAAAGACTTTGGTGAAGTGTTCAAAATGCTCGGTCTCGCGCATGAAGTATGTATAATTCGTTGTCAGCCTGCTGATGATATTCGTCATCTCTATCCCGCTGCGGTCGACGTAGACAGTTTCGAGATACTCTCCGAAATCGTCAAAGCCGCAGTCGAGGACATAGTTTGTCAGCCTGGATTCGATAAGATATTTCTTTTCTGTCAGATTCAGGCCGTATTTTGCCTTGATGATACCGGCCAGCTTTATAAAATCTTCGTTTCTTAGCTGCATTATCCTCTCTCCTCTGTCGATACGATACAAAACAGACGTCTGTTGACCGGTCTACCTGTTCTTTTCCGAGAGCCTTATGCAGTCCAGGACGGCGACTCTCCTTCCTCTGAGGTCGATATAGCCGGTTATCACAGAGCCCTCAACGGGAGACTCGCTGATCTTATTCATCTCATAAGCCTCGGCGTCGATGACTCTGGGGACTTTTATCCCCAGCAGTGCCCCTTCGCAATCGACTACGATTATACAGCTATGGGAATCGTATTCCGGGGGCTCGAAGCCCATTCTCCCGGCGAAATCCATAACGGGGACCACCTTGCCTCTGAGGTTCATTATCCCCAGGATATAATCAGCCACCATAGGCAGCACTGTTATCTCCGGGACCTCGATGATATCTGTTACAGACGTTATATCAAAGGCGAACTGCCTGCCTCCGCAGTCAAAGGTCAGGAGCTGACCCATACCGAAAACATTGTTGTCCATTTAGAGGCCTCCCTTCGGCTCAGCCGCGGTCCTGCGTCCGAACTCCGTTGTGTATGAAAAGCTCGTTGATATCTGTTATCAGGGTTATGCTTCCGTCCGCCAGTATAGAGCAGCCGGAGAGCCCCTTGCGTTTAAGATCGTATTTATTCAGCAATATTGAGAGTGGCTTTACGACTACCTGCTGGTCGGCCGTCAGCTCGTCTGCAAAGATGACAGCATCGCGGCCTTGCTCGCTGCAATACAGCATTATACCCTCCTCGAGAGGTATCCTTTCGCCCTCCAGCCCGAAGGCATCGGCCAGCCTGATGACTCTCAGGCATTTTTCTCTCAGCATGACCAGCTCAGTGCCGTCCGGGTCCTTGAGAAGCTGGACCTCCTCGGCGCGGAAGATCTCCTTTACCGAAGAAACAGGGACAGACAGCTCACAGCCGTTGGCCTTTACTCCGAGAACATCTATGATCGAAAGTGAGAGCGGTATCCTGATCGTGAATTTGGAGCCTTTTCCCAGCTCCGATTCGATAGACATCTTTCCGCCGACCTTCTCGATATTCTTTCTTACAACATCCATCCCGACTCCGCGCCCGGAATATTCCGTAACTGTCTCGTTGGTGGAAAAGCCTGCTGCCATGATCAGCTCATAACATTCGGCGTCGGTATATTCATTTTCGGGCTTAGTCAGGATGCCGCTCTTTCTGGCCTTTGCCAGCAGCTTTTTAGGGTCCATCCCTGCGCCGTTGTCCTCGCAGGAGATAACAACTTCTCCGCTCTCATAGCCCGCCGAGAGAGTAACTGTCGGCTTCTCGGTCTTTCCGGCCGCCCTTCTTTCCTCCGGGGTCTCGATGCCGTGATCGACGGCATTGCGGACGATATGCATCAGAGGGTCGCCCAATATATCCACGACGGCCTTATCGGCCTCGGTATCGGCGCCCACCATGACCAGCTCCACGTTCTTGCCGAGAGTCTTGTTCATATCTCTTACGACTCTCGTCATTTTCGTGAAGGCTGTCTGGACAGGGATCATCCGTATGGACATGACCACATCCTGCAATTCATCTGTGAGTTTTTTCAGCTCTCGGGCGGATTTCTGGAAGCGGTCGAGGCTGCCTGAAAGCCCCCGCAGATCAGGGCTTGAAACAACTCCCGATTCGGTGATAACTATCTCCGCAACGAGATCCAGCAGCCTGTCCAGCTTTTCCAGCTTAACGGAGATAAGGCTGCTCGTCGCGGCTCCGTGAGAGCCGCCTCCGGCATGTGCGGGAGCTGCTCCTGCTGCGGGCTTGGGAGCCTCGGCTGCGGCGGCAGCGGTCTCCTGCGGGGCCTCGGCGTTAGCCTCGGGCTCGAGTATATCCGCCGACAGGACATTTACACCGTCCCGGAGCATTTTCAGGGCTTCATCGGCGTGCTCGGTCTTTATCTCGATACGGAAGCCGTTTTTGGCGATCTCCTCCTCGGAGCCGTCATTTTCCAGATCTTCGGGAACAGTGCGCTTGATCTCGCCGTAGGCAAGGATAGAATTTTTCAGCACCATCGCCCTTATCGAGGGCATCAGGCATCCCTCCTCGAACTTTATGAGGAAGGTGGTCACTCCGTTTTCAGAGGAGCCTCTGGGGAGAGAGGGCTCCGCCTTGGGTGCGGCAGCGGCGGCGGGGCGTTTCAGCTCTTCCGCTCCCGCGACATCTACACCGTCTCTGAGTATAGCGCAGACCTTATCCGGCTCGTCGCAGTTCAGCTTGATGATAAAGCCCTGAGCTCTGATCTCGTCGTCCGAAGTCTCGGCATCCAGGTCGGGAGGTATCGTCGTCAGCACCTCTGCCTCGGCGCCGATGGAATTGAGCAGCACCATAGCTCTTATAGAGGGCATCATACAATTCTCGGAGAAGGTGACCTTAATTGTCTTTACCCCATCCGGTTCATCCGGAGCGAAGAGAGCGTGGGTCTCGGCGGGAGCCGCAGGGGCCTCCCCTTTGGAGAGCCCGGTCAGGTAGCCTGCGAATTCATGCAGCCTGGCGATGTTTTCAGTAAAATCCGTCAGTGGGACAGAATCGTCGGAGAGGTTCTCGATCTCATTTTTGAGGCAGTCGGAGGTCATAAAGGAGAGCTCATAGAGTGTTCCTTTGTCGAAGCTGAGCCCGGGGTTTTCCCGGATCACGAAATAGATATCTTCGACCGCATGGGCCAGCTCGGACATATTCTTCAGGCCCATCATAGCGGAAGAGCCCTTTATTGTATGCATTACTCTGAATATCTCAGCGATATCGTCCGGAGTCATCTCGCTGTTTTCTGTACGCATCAGGATATCGTCGAGGTTTTCCAGCAGCTCTGTCGATTCAAATACAAAGGTGTCGAGCATAGATTCCATGCCGGCATCGAACTTGCTCATTTTTCTCCCTCCGTTTCAGGTTCTTGTTTGCTCCCCGCTCCCCAGCAGCGGCTCCGCCAGCGGGGGGAAGCTCCGCGCCAGCAGATCAGAGACCTCGCTGCGGCGCAGCTTTTTTATGCGGTGCGGAAGACGCTTCTCCGAGTCTGTCCAGACTGTCAGAGTGCAGGTCCCGCCGATACGCTGGAATACTGTCTGACTGAGCTGGGCTGCGGCGAGATTTTCTCTCGGAAGGACTACCTTATGGAAATGGAAGCCCCTGCAGTAGCTCAGGGTGCAGGTCTTGTCCGTTATGCCGACAGAAGTCGTCTTTGAGGCGACAGCTCTTACCAGCACCATCCACACCAGCGGGACAGTCAAAGCCAGCGCGAAGATACTGATCTCGGTGTGCCAGCGGTCGGTGACGGGCATAAGGAGCACTGCCGCCAAAGCGGGCAGCGGGCACAGCATCAGAGGCAGCATTATAAATCTCCTCCAGGCGCCCTTTCCTGCGGTTATATGCGAGCGGCGCTGCCCGAGCTCGGGAGCCAGCAGCCTGAGAGAGGCGTTCATCTCGCTTTTCCGGGCTATCGGTATCAATGCCGCCGTATTTTTCTTTTTCTTTGAATAGCCGGAGCAGAGGATATGCACCGAGCTTATCCCTGCCAGCTTCATCAGCAGAGTCTGCCGTATGTCGAAATAGCTGATCTTTGAGCGGTAGAGGACTTTTTTTGTCCGCTTGCCGGCTCCGGATTCGACCAATATCTGCCCGCCCCGTCTTGTTGCACGGAAGTTCCAGTTATCTGTCAGATTGCTGGCAAAGGAGATCAGCCAGCCAAAGACTATTATCCCTCCGACAGCCAGCACCGCCTGCGGGACTGTCTTTGAGAGCCCCAGCAGGTTCTCATCCAGCTCTGTCAGCTTGCCGTTGACCTTATAGGCAAGCTGCCGCTCGAATTCTCTGCCCAGCACACGGTAGATCTGGAACATAAGGGCAGCGAAGATGACTATCCCTGAGAGAGTCGAGGAAAAGATCAGCGAGAAGATCAGCATCTGTGTCTTTTTCGGCGCAACAGAAAAGCAGGGTGCGCCCTCGCTCTTCTTTGATATCAGCCCGAAGATGCCGACAGCGCTCTTTTCCGAGATGACCAGCTTCATCTCGCTGCGGGTGTAGGAGAGGGCTTCTGTCTCGATATGGATAGTGCAGGCGCCGACAGCGCGGTAGAGATACCCCTGCTCTATCCTGACGGCTGTCACCTCGCTGAAATAGATACAGGTCGTCAGCAGCCCGAAGGGGCCGAAATGGGAGACGACTCTTTGGCTGTCAGCTCTGTAATAGACGAACAGCCAGCGGAACACAGCGAATCCCAGGATACCGAGCACAACGAAAAGATCCAGCCAGTATGTCCTCAGCCAACCGCCGATATTGAAATTCGAGGCGACTATATTCTTAGCCAAAGGGATCAGCAGCAGCCACAGGGTCTTTGAGGTGTAGCCTATGATCCTGACAGGGTGCTGACGGCGGCGCAGGAAGTCTCTCAAAAAACCGCGCCTTCCGCGCTTTGCCTTAATGCTCTCCTCTGCCAACCAAGATCACCGCTTTGCCTTTATTATTTTACCCCCCGGCGGTAGAGCCCTTTTGTCAGCCCCTCACCAGGCAGTTTTTCTCTGTTTACGAAAGCCTTTACCGTATCTCTTACCCTCTCCGGGCTCTCGTCGAAGAAGTCCAGCTTTATGTAGTCTGCGGAAGAGAATTCCGCCAGCATATCCGAAATACAGAGTATATCTGCGTTCAGCAGCTCGGTATAGCCCTGCTCCCGGGAGCATCTGACCGGGAAAGCCCGGCCTGTCCTGTCGAAGAGCCTGCCCGTACAGCGGGAGCAGCCCCGTTCTGCTTTTATGGGGCAGTTGACTGTCAGCATCATGGGGAGCCTGCCGTAGCCTGTTACTCCGATCGGCAGCTCTCCGGCGAGAGCCGATATCTCCTGCGCCCTCAGCTCGAAGGAAACGACGCAATCTCTGAGCCCAAGAGCTTTGAGCTCCCGCAGGGCGGCGCTGTTGGCGGCGTTGAGCCCGAAGCCGCCGTGCATTGTGAGCCCCAGATCTCTGCCGATACGGATATGCGCCGGATTAGTACATTCTATCTGTTCAAGGCCGGCAGCTATAAGGGCTACCAGCCTTTTTATATCCCGCTTTTCGTCGAAGGTGAACCGGGGCATGACGCAGCAGAGCCGCTCTTTTTCAAAGCCTCCCGCCAGCAGCTCTTCGCAGAGGGCAGGGTCGGCATAGATAAGCTCTGCATCCTCCTCTTCCAGGAGCGAGAGCTGCCCGGCGCTCCGGACATACAGCCGCAGCGCTCTTCTGCCGTTCCTCTCCGGGGGAGCAAAGGAAAAACGCTTCTTCACAAACTCCGGCTTCCGGGTATAGTGTTCATACCTTTTTCTGTCCAGCTCCGCACAGACTCTCCGCCTCATATCGTTGAGCTGCGAAGCGGGCACTGTAACGCCCTCGCTGATCCGGCAGATGAACTCCCCGGCCTCATAGACGGTATCGCCCAGCTTTGAGAGCTGTTTTTTAAGATATTCCTCATCCGCAGCCCGGTTCAGAGCCTTTACGGGAGGGTCTCCTGACACCTCTGCGGATAACCCGTTCTCGTCGGTCATACTTACGCTGCAGGGCTCTCCGCTCACCACCAAGGCTCTTATCCCGACCTTAGCGCGTTTATACTCATGTCTGTAAAGCTCATGCAGCTCAGGCAGGACGCCCGCCGCAGCTTCGACATCTTCCTTGCGCCTGAAGCCGAACATCTGCCTGCCGGGCTGGCCTTTGAGATAGCTGTCGGTGAATCCGGAGCGGGAGAACACGCCCTCCAGCAGCCGCAGGTCCGGCTTTTCTCCCGAGAGATCGGCTCTCGCCGCCGAGACCGCTGCCGCGACATATTCCGGGCGCTTCATACGCCCCTCGATTTTCAGCGAGGCCGCACCCATATCCTCCAGCTTTTTCAGGCTGCCGATATAGGACATATCCTTGAGGGAGAGGGCGTGCTTTTCGGGGCCGCCCTTCTCGCAGGAGGCGGGCAGTCGGCAGGCCTGTGCGCAGAGCCCCCGATTGGCGCTGCGGGAGCCGATGACAGCCGACATATAGCACTGCCCGGAGACAGACATACACAGTGCGCCGTGAACGAAGACTTCGATCTCCAGGGGCAGGGCGCAGAGCTCCGAGAGTATGCTCTCCGGCAGTTCTCTTGCCGCAACGGCCCGTGAAAAACCCAGCTCCTTAGCCAGCAGGGCGCCGTTCTCGGTATGCAGGGACATCTGGGTCGAGGCGTGTATCTCCATACCGGGGCACATCTCCCTGACGATGGCGACCAGCGCCAGATCCTGAGTTATCAGCCCGTCAACACCCAGCTCGCAGGCTTTTCTGACGGCCTCGGCACAGAGCTCCAGCTCCTTGTCGGTTATTACGGTGTTTATCGCCTGATAGACCTTTACCCCGCTGATATGGCAGGCTCTTACGGCCTTTTCCAGCTCCTCATCGGAGAAATTCGCGGCGTTCTGCCTGGCGGAGAACAGCTCTCCCCCGAGATAGACAGCATCGCAGCCTGTCCTGAGGGCAGCCTCCAGCGCCTGCGGGGAGCCGCAGGGAGCGAGTATCTCAGCCATTATTTTTTCCCGAAGCTGCCGTAGCCGCCTGTCGGAGCGCCGCCGAGAGCTTCCTTTATATCCTTAGCGATCATATCCTTGGCATTTACCTCCTCCTCGGGGGCAAAGCTCTTGCGGAGGCGGACTTCCTTCTGGAGCTGCTCGATGCGCTCTTTAAGGGCAGCGTTCTCCTTTTCGGCGGCCTCGGCGCGGGCCTTGGCCTTGGTAGCCTCGTCGAAATAGGCAGTTATCTGCGAGCGGATATTTTCCAGTGTTGTTCTGGTCTTGTAGAGATCGTCGCAGGCCTCCAGTGCGATAAGAGCGGCGCCGTCCTGAGCGGAGAGGGTGCTCTTGCCGCTTATCATCTCTTCGAGGCGGCGGTTCAGCGCTGCTGCCAGCTCTGCGGTATACTCCTTGGTCTCATCCGTAAGGAGCCTGTACTCGCGGTTAAAGATCTTAACTGTTACTTCCTGTTTCATAATTATCAGCCTTTCGTCCGAAAAATGGGTATTATTATTTTTATTATACCATACAATTGCACAAAAGTAAAGTTAAAAAAGGCAATTTTTTTAGGGCTATATGTCGATACCCGAGAAAAAACAGTATCCCCCAAAGGAAGATACTGTTTCTCTGATATCCTTTATCTTTCTGATACGCTGAAGCAGCCCGGCTTCAGATCTCCGCCCCGGCGTGTCTTGTAACATGGCAGCCGACGTTCACAGATACCGGCAGCCCGGCGATATGGGTAGGAGCCTGCTCGATATTGACAGCGAGGCAGGTCTGAGTCCCGCCGAAGCCCTGGGGGCCGATGCCGAGTCGGTTGATCTTCTCCAGCATCCTGGCTTCCAGCCCGGCATAGAGGGGCTTGGGGTTGCGCTCGCTCACAGGCCTGCAAAGAGCCTTTTTGGCAAGATAAGCGCACTTCTCGAAATCTCCGCCGATGCCGACGCCTATGACCATAGGGGGGCAGGGATTGGAGCCTGCCGTTGCAACGACGGATACCACCCAGTCCACGATCTCGTCAACAGTCACAGAAGGAGTCATCATTCTGAGCTGGGACATATTCTCCGAGCCGAAGCCCTTGGGAGCAACGGTTATGCTCACCTTATCCCCCTCGACTATCCTTGTATGGACGACAGCGGGAGTATTATCCCCTGTGTTGACCCGCTCGAGAGGGTCTCCTACTACCGAGCAGCGCAGCCGCCCCTCGGTATAGCCTCTCGAAACACCTCTGTCTATGGCCTCACGCAGCGGACCGCCTGTAAAATGCACATCCTGACCGATGTCGATAAAGACCACAGCCATGCCGCAGTCCTGGCAGATGGGGATATTCTCCTCCTTCGCGACGCGGATATTCTCGATGATATCATCGAACACCGCCTTCCCGACGGGGGACTTCTCCGCCCTTGCTCCGCAGCCGATACACTCCTCCATATCCGAAGGCAGCAGCAGGTTTGCCTTTATGCAGAGTTCTCTTACGGTCTCTTCGACCTTTGATACGTTTATCTCTCTCATTTTGTTTTGACCTCTTTGCTTTCAGAAGTACTTTTCGAGGCGTTCCATACGCTCCTCGATGCTGGCTTCAAATTCTTCGTCCGACAGCTTGGGATCTCTGGTTTTTTTCCAGATCCCGCAGGGGACATCCGGGCAGTCCAGGCAGCTCTCATAGCCTCTGTCGTAGATGCAGCAGGCATAGATCGCACATTCCTTTCCCTTAGGGCAGTGAAAGACCTTACCCTCGCTTTTGTTGCAGCCCTTGCAGAGCTTTTCCCTGATGCAGTTGCAGGCAGAACAATCCGCCCCGCACACGCTGATATTCTCATTCATTGTCCTGACCTCCCGTCTTATTACTGTTCGGGCTCTTGTATATGAGCTCGACCCATGTTCTTTCGCCGTCTGTATATACCTTTGCTTTTTTCTCGTCATAGCAGGGGGCTATCCTGAGCCTGCCATCAAGCCTTTCATACAGCCTGAGCCTGCTGTATGCTTCCGAGACAGCTTCTTTTGTCTCGCCGCTGTAAGGGTCGATGTATTCGACATAGAAGCGGCAGATCATATTCTTGGCCTTGAAGCTCTCTGTCGCCTCGACTTCCTTTCCGAAGATGACCGCTTTCTTTTCCAGCGCGATTATAGCTCCGTCCGTCTCGGCTTTTCCGAGCATCTCTTCCATAAACTCGATCTTCGGCTTTGCTGCCTTGTTCTTGGTATAGTCCGAGAGGAAGCCTCCCAGCAAAAACACCGCCGACAGCACAAGGAAGGGCGAGGCCTGGATGATCCCGCCGCCCAGCAGCAGCATCGCCGGCGCCAGCGCTCCGCTGAATATGCCGAAGACAAGCCCCATAGTCCTGCCGGAGCGAGTCAGCTCGTGGCCTTCGGGAAGTATCCTCATACGCGGATAAAGTGTATCAGGAGAGACTTATAATCGCCCCAGATACCGCCGATATTGATGCCGCAGTTCATGAGCGCCGCGCCCGAGAGCTTTACCTCCGGTTTTTGCTCGTCGTAATAATACGCCTCAGGGTCGAGGCCCTTGAGCATTATGCGCCTGCTGCGCTGATTTGGTCTTCCAAGCACCTGAACGAACTCGAACAAAGCCTCGCTCTTATCCTTGGCGACGAACATAAAGGCATCGAAGCTGTTATCCTCGAACATATTTCCGATACGGTACTGATCCCCTGTCCGGACAAGGGCGTTATATTTGTTGAACTCTGCGATCTGACCGGGGATAAGGTCTCTTTCATACTGAGAGATCTTCGTTACATCCAGCTCATAGCCGAATGTGCCTACCATAGCGACATGGCCTCTGGTCTCGAAAGGCGTTGTCCTGCCGACGGTATGGTTCGGGCAGTCGGAGACATGGGCTCCCATAGCCGAGCAGGGATAGCACATAGAGGTGCCGTACTGTATCTTCAGGCGCTCGATGGCGTCGGTATCGTCCGAGCACCAGATCTGCGGAGAGAAGTAGAGCATTCCCGGGTCAAAGCGGGCGCCGCCGCCGGAGCAGTTCTCCAGCAGGATATGGGGATAATCCTCGGTAAGCCTTCCCATGAGCTCATAGACTCCCAGGACATAGCGGTGCCAGAGCTCCTTCTGCCTTTCGGGAGGGAGCGCCGACGAACCGACTTCGGTGAGCTGTCTGTTCATATCCCATTTGATATATTCGATATTGGCAGAATCAAGTATCCCGCGCATCATGGAGTAGACATAGTCTCTTACATCCTTGCGGGAATAGTCCAGCACATACTGATCGCGGCAGCGGGTCAGCGGCCTGCCTTTGACCTGTATCGCCCAATCGGGGTGTGCGCGGTAGAGGTCGGAATCGGGGCTTATCATCTCCGGCTCGAACCAGATGCCGAACTTCATCCCCAGCTTATTGACCTCATCGACCAGATATCTGAGAGAAGTCCCCAGCTTCTTCTCGTAGACGAACCAATCTCCCAGAGAGGAGGAATCGCTGTCGCGGTGCCCGAACCAGCCGTCGTCCATGACCAGCATCTCGATACCCAGCTTTGAGGCTTCTCTTGCGATGCTGATGAGCTTTTCGGTATTGAAGTTGAAATAGGTGGCCTCCCAGTTGTTGATAAGTATCGGGCGGCGCTTGTCTCTGTACTCGCCGCGGATAAGGTTGCCGCGGTAGAGGTCATGGAAGGTACGGCTCATGCCGCCTAGGCCTTCAGAGGAATGGACCATGACCACCTCGGGGGCGGTGAAGCTCTCGCCCGGGTCAAGGAGCCAGCCGAAATCGGTGTCGTTGATGCCCATAATAAAGCGGGTCTTTTTATGCTGAGTCACCTCAGCCTGCAGCTTGAAGTTGCCGGAATAGACAAAATTGAAGCCGAACACCTCGCCGCTGTCCTCGTCGGCGTTACGGGCGCAGAGGGCGGCAAAGGGGTTGTTCTGGTGCGAGCTCTCACCGCGGAGAGAATCTACCGACTGTTTTCCGTGGTGGAGGGGCGCTCTCTCGACGGCGCGCTCTCTCGCCCAGGAACCGTTCAGGGTCATCATATCGAACTTATCGGTATCGAAATCGACGCAGGCGGAATAGACTCTTGCCAGCCCGCAGGGCTGCTCTCCGACATTCTTTATTATCACCGATCGGGTGATGACATCCAGCTTTTCAAAGGCTGTATAGATAAGGGTCGCTTCCAGCCCGGCATACTCGTCCAGCAGGACGATCTCAAGAGTCTCGCAGGGGCTCTCTTCCGTCGCAAAGGTCGCGGGGAGGCCTTCCAGCCGGGGTTTCCCGCTGTATACCCGGTAGGACTTATATCTGAGGTCGCAGGTAGAAGTGCCGTCCGGAGCCGAGATACGGAAAGCGCTCTCTCGGTAGTCTCCCAGGCCGTAGCATGGGAATTCAAAGGGGAGAGTATCCATATATACGGCGCGGTCGCGGTCGTTCTGCTCTGGAGTCCATGGGTTCTCGTCCAGCCTGAGCAGATAGGTCAGGTCGGCATCGGGGACAGACGGCCCGAAATAAACATGGGCGAGATATCCGCAGGGGGCGACTTTAAGGACATAATCCGTGTTTTTTGCGCGAAGGGTGAACTGCTGCGCGGCTTCGTTGCAGATAACTGGCATAATAACAGCTCCTTTAAAAAAAAATAAACAGCTTCTTAACTACTTATTATACCATACAGGGAAAATTATGCAAGAGCCGAAAACGATTGAGAGAAAATAAACTTATCATGCTCCTTTTTGGGAAGGCTTCGGCCTGTATCCTGCGGTTATCGGTATCAGCCTGTAAGCCAGCAGCGCCGCCGCAACGCATTTTACGATATCTCCCGGGATACATGGAAAGAAGCAGGCCGCAAACAGCGCCCTGACACCTATCCCGTCTCCTGCGACCCAGAGATTTTTAGCCGCAAAGAAATAGATCATCCCGATAAGATAGATCAGAGACATCCCTGCCAGATCGGCGGCCAGGAGCCTTACGAAAGAAGGCTTGGGGGAAGTATGGGCGATCTTTCCCGTGAGATACGCTCCGGCGGCGAAGGCGATCAGGTATCCGAAGCTGGGCTTGAGGACATAGCTTATACCGCCGCCCTCGGTAAAAACAGGTATCCCGATGAGCCCGAGGACGACATACACCAGCACACTGGCGGCTCCGGCTCTTGCTCCCAGAAGCAGCCCTGCCAGAGTGGTGAAAAAGGTCTGAAGAGTTATGGGAAGGTAGGGTATCGGGATGCGTATGAACGCTCCGACAGCAGTCAGCGCCGTAAAAAGCGCACACATACAGAGCATGACTGTCCGCTGCCTGACATTTGCCGCACCGCTCATTTCCCGTCTTCCTCCCTTCTTATGCTTATCTCCCCGCTGGAGACAGTTCTCTCTTCACCTGCCTCATCGCGCACCAGCAGTGCATAGCTGTCGCTGACACCCAGCATAGTGCAGGGGTAGGCTCCCTTTCCGCTGATAACTCTGATCCTCTCGCCTGTCCAGAGCAGACGGCTGCGGTAGGCGTTCAGCATCTCCGATGAGCCGAGATCGGCGTAGAGCGCCATAAATCTTGATATGATGCCTCCCGCGACACGGCAGCGCATATCCTCTCTGCGCCCGTCGAACACAGCTCCCGCTATATCCCTGATATCCTCCGGGAAGCCTCCCTCCGGCGAATACACATTGACCCCTATCCCGACGACGGCATAGTCGAGGCCGCCGTTTTCCAGTGAAAAAGAGGCCTCTGTCAGTATCCCGCAGATCTTTTTCCCGCCGATGCAGACATCGTTGACCCATTTTATCCCGGCTCTCCTGCCGGAAAGCTCCTCGACAGTTTCCGCGACAGCCACCGCTGCGGCAGTCGTTATGCGGACAGCATCCAGCGCGGGCATATCCGGGCGCAGGAGTATGCTCATATAGAGCCCGGAATCATCCGGTGAGAAAAAGCTGCGACCCAGTCTGCCCTTGCCTCCGGTCTGCATCCCGGCGACGGCCACAGTGCCCTCCGGAGCGCCTGCTGCTGCCAGCTCCCGCAGGACATCGTTGGTGGAGCCGACACAGCGTCGGACATCCAGATATATCCTGTTCCTGATCTCTCCGAGATATTTCTCTATCCCGGCCTTGGAGAGCACATCGCTGGCCGGATCGAGGCAATAGCCTCTGTTTGTGGCGGCGGAGATGCTGTGCCCCTCAGCGCGCAGCGCTTTGACAGCCTTCCAGACCGCAGCCCGGGAACAGCCGAGCCTTCCTGCCAGCTCCTCCCCGGAGATATATGTGCCCCGGCAGCTCTCAAAGAGCGCCAGCAGCTTTTCCTTTGTCGTCATAAGATCACCCTTCCTGCAAAGAGATCGGCCTGCGAGCCGCAGGGATATTATATCACAGGGCGGCAGGCTTGTCAACTTTCCAGCGATAGCAGGTTTACAATCTGCTGACAGCGAGCCGCCCCGGAAGAAGCAGAAAGAAAAAGGGTATCCCCCGCAGGGACACCCCTTTGCAGCTCTCTTCTGCCGCGATCGTCGGAATTATCCTTTCAGCGGTTCCGCCTTTCGGGATACCGCTCATAATATTCCTCTTTGTTCTTATACATATCCTCGTCAGCGATATGCATGGCCTTCCGGATATCGCAGTCTTCTTCCGTATAATAGCTGCCGACGGCGAAGCTGACCCCTTCGGGGCTCCCTGTCTGCTCTTTAAGTGCAGCGACAAGGCCCATGAAGCTATCCCTCCCGCAGCCCTGGACGATGACCATGAATTCATCTCCTCCTGCGCGGTAGATCTCGCTGCCGGGGAAGCTCTCCTGAAGGAGCAGCGCAGATTTTTTCAGCAGAAGGTCTCCGGCGGAATGTCCCCGGCTGTCGTTCAGCCCCTTGAGCCCGTTAAGATCGGCAAAGACGACTCCGTAGGGCACAGCCAGCTTTTCCTCGCCGGCGATTATCCCGCTTATCCGGTTATTCATGGCGTTGCGGTTGCTGACGCCTGTCAGGAGGTCGGAATAGCTGATATGCTCCAGCCTTTCCATAAGCCGGTAGCTGGCGATCTCTGAGGAGATGAAAAATGTCGTGAGCTCCAGGGTCTCTTTGATACGCATTGTCTCGCGGGTATCGAAATTGGTCGCCCATATAAAACCCAGGATCTCGTTGTTATATCTCAGCGGGAACATAACGACGCTCTGCACATTCGCCTCTACAAGAGTCAGATACCAGGGGTAGTTTATCATGCTGACATACTGCATATCCTTATCGTTTTTGATAATAAGGCAATCCTTCTCGCCGATCATCTTTATCCAGGAAACAGCTATATCGTAGAAATTGGAGAATTGTGTTACCCTTTTGATCCTGCTGTCGTCGGCTATATCCGTCGCAAGGACAGAACAGGTCCCTGTGCCGCTGTCCGTAAGCATTATCGTACAGACTTCGGCGTTGCAGATATGGCGGATATCCTTGATTATCTCCACCATAGTCTGCCTGAAATCGTTGGTGTCGTGCAGCTTGATGCAGGTCCTCAGCACATCCGAGGAGGTCTTTAAAGACTGCATCGACGAGAAATCCATATCTGTAAGGTCGCAGGGCTCCATAGTATAGGTGCAGTAGCAGACCTCTTCATCTTCCTGCTCCAGGGGCATAACGATGACATTGAACCACATCCCGACCCTGTTCAGGTAGATATAGGTATACATCGTCTTTTTCTGCAAGGCTGCCCGGAAGCAGATATCCTCGAAGCCCGGATCTCTGGCAAGGTATTTATCGTAGTCCGAGCCGGGGATGAACCTCGAATGGGCGGCGCCTGTCGTCCCGGAGATCAGCCTTCCCTCGACAAGGTCGATAAATCTCTGATTCCCCGCAGCGATACATATCCTTCCGTATCCTTCCTGCGGCTTTTTCTCGACGGATATGACGGCTGTCGTCGCTGAAAAGCCTTCTGCGAATTTTTGCAGATCCATTATTCATTCCTTTCCGCAGCGGGAAAGCTGCTCCGCTGCAAAATATCATTTGAGTTCTATCATATTATATCACGCCCCGACAGATTTTTCAAGTCAAAAATCAATAATTATCATCCCCCGGCAGCCCGGCGGAGCATATCGATTTTTTAATATGGTTATCCCTTTGACACACCATTTTCAAACACCTTATTTAGGAGATTACGGCAATTAGACCAACGCTGTGCTATCCCCCGCCGGAGGCGGGGGATAGCACAGCAAGATAAAAAGCCTTTTGTTTAAGGTGTGTCAGCGGGATAGTCAGATTTTTTAATTGACACCTTGATTTTTCAGCAGCACTGTGCTATAATGTTAACGAAAACTATATGGGTATTTCCCAACGATCTTAGGAGGGATCATTATGTTTTGTCCAAAATGCGGAGCGCAGAATCCGGACGGCGCTAAATTCTGCCACGGCTGCGGAACGCCTCTTTCCGCTCCGGAAGCTCCTGCCGCACAGGCAGCTCCGATCATCGCAGAGCATCAAAGCTATCAGCAGCAGGTCAATGAACAGATCAGTCAGGCCGCACAGCCCGTCGGAGAAGTAAAGAAAAAGCCCCTGGGTCTTATCATCGGGATCATTACGGCGGTATTGATCGCCGGCATCGGCTTAGCAACTTTCCTGATAATCAACAGCGGCGACAGCGTAAAGAAGGACGATTCGTCCTCCAAGTCCGGCAAATCCAAGGTAGTTGACGACGACGAAGAGGGGGATACCACAGAAACTTCCACCTCGACCAAAAAGCCCAAGACCACTACCGCTCCCCCGGAGACAACAGAAGCTCCTGTCGAAACAGAGCCTCCCGAGACAGAACCTCCCGAGACTGAGCCCCTGCCCGCAGACCCCGGCAAGGAGCTACAGAATGACGGCAGGACCTACAATATCTACTGCTGGAACGAAGAGTTCAAGAACAGATTTGAGAAGTATTACTGGCCCAACAGAGACACCGATCTCTGGGAGGGAGTAGATGTTCAGTTTGTGGTCAAGGAAAACGTAAACAATATGTATCAGGATGCTGTCGATGAAAAGATACGCACTCTGACATCGACTCCCAACGAAGACAGGATGGACCTCTTCCTGGTTGAGGCTGATTACGCCAAAAAATACGTAAACTCCGAGATCAGCCTCGATGTTATCGGGGAGATAGGTCTCACCGGCAGCGACCTTTCGGATCAGTTCAATTACACCAAGGATGTAATGATAGATGATAACGGGATCCTCAAGGGCGTAAGCTGGCAGGCGACTCCCGGCCTCTTCATCTACAGAAGCGATTACGCAAAGAAAGTCCTCGGGACAGACGATCCGGCAAAAGTGCAGAACATGGTCTCCGACTGGACAAAGTTCGAGCAGGTCGCAGAGAAAATGAAGGCCAGCAACATATTTACCGTTGCCGGCCCGGATGATCTTTACAGGGTCTTCTCCAACAATGTTTCCGCACCCTGGGTCGTTGACGGAAAGGTAAGGATCGACGAGAAGCTGGACAACTGGGTAACTCTCTCAAAGAAATGGTACGATTACGGTTATTGCAGCGATGCCAGCCTCTGGGATGACAACTGGAAAGGCAACATGAAAATGAGCGGCAATGTGTTCGGCTATTTCTTCCCCTGCTGGGGTATCGACTATGTATTGAAAATCAATACCGAATCCGACGGCTACGGTATGTGGAGAGCAGTTCCCGGCCCGCAGACATATTTCTGGGGCGGCACATGGCTCTGCGGAGCTTACGGCTCTGATAACGTCGCGATCACCCGCGATATCATGCTGAAGCTGACCTGCGACAAGGATATCATGGCCGATATCACCGTAAACGAGAGCGACTTCACAAACAACAGAAGCGCTATCAAGCAGCTTATCGACGAGGGATATTCCAACGATTTCCTCGGCGGGCAGAAGGATTATCTCGGTTATCTGATGGAAAACGCCGAAAAGCTGGATCTGACCAACAAGCTCTCCCCCTACGACCAGGGCTGCACCGAAGCCTTCCAGGGAGAGTTTGATGACTATATCTTCGGCCAGAGCTCTTACAAATCCGCTCTTGCGATATTCAAAGACCGGGTCCGCAATATCTACAAGGATCTGGATCTTTCAGGGATATGACCGACTGTTTATAAGCCCCAAGGCACTTCCGCTCCGGCGGGGGTGCCTTTTATTTTCCGGCGGACTGCGGTTTGCCTGTGAATGTTTTTTCTCCGTTTATAGTTTAAAGTCTCAACAAGGGGTTGAAAAATACATCCGGATGTGGTATAATTATTTTTGTATATGCAAATATAGGCTTTTATGCCTAAAATGAGGGTGTTTTATGGAAAAATTACTCAGCCTGGGGATAGATGTCGGCTCAACTACGGTCAAGACAGTCATCCTCGACAACGGAGAGATAGTCTATAATAAATACGAGCGGCATTTCTCAAAGGTGCGGGAGACTGTCGCGGAGCAGCTCCGCGCTATCGGGGAGCTCTACCCCGATTCCAGATTCCGCATCGCCATAACCGGCTCGGCAGGTCTCGGCATAGCGGAGGCCTGCGGGATATGCTTCGTTCAGGAGGTCTTCTCGGCTTTTACCGCTGTCAACAAGACCTACCCGGACGCTGATGTAGTCGTCGAGCTGGGCGGAGAGGATGCCAAGATAATCTTCCTGACCGGCGGAGTCGAGCAGAGGATGAACGGCACCTGCGCCGGAGGCACCGGAGCCTTCATCGACCAAATGGCCAGCCTTCTCGGTGTCTCGGCCGACGAGATGAACGCTATGTCTCTCAAAGCGGAAAAGATCTACCCCATAGCCTCCCGCTGCGGAGTTTTCGCAAAATCGGATATACAGCCGCTGCTCAATCAGGGCGCAAAGAAAGAGGATATAGCTGCCTCTATCTTTCAGGCTGTTGTTGACCAGACAGTTTCCGGCCTTGCACAGGGCAGAAAGCTGGAGGGAAAGGTGCTCTTCCTCGGAGGGCCTCTCTCCTTCCTCTCGGGGCTGAGAAAAGCCTTTGTCGATACACTGAAGCTGGATGCGGAGCACGCTGTGTTCCCGGAGCTGGCTCCCTGCTTTATGGCCTTCGGCTCGGCTCTGCACGCCGAGAAGATGGGCGACGAGATGACCATCGCGGAAGCGGTCGAGAAGATACTCTCCGCCAAGGCTCACGATACTATCGTCACCGGCAGACCGCTCTTTGCCTCTCAGGAGGAATACCGGGAATTTGTCGAGAGGCACAAGCAGTCCGACCTTAAATACGAGAACATACAGACCTATCGCGGCGATGCCTATCTCGGCATAGATGCCGGCTCGACGACCACCAAGCTGGTGCTCATCACCCCCGACGGCAGGCTGCTCTATCAGTACTACGGCTCAAATAAGGGTCAGCCCCTGGATGTTATCGCGGCAAAGCTGGAGGAGATATATTCCCTCTCTACCGACGGCCTTGTCATCCGCGCCTCGGCTGTCACAGGCTACGGCGAGGATCTTATCAAAGCCGGCCTCGGAGTCGATTTCGGCATAGTCGAAACAGTCGCACACTATAAAGCCGCCGCATATTTCTGCCCCGACGTTGATTTCATCATCGACATCGGAGGGCAGGATATCAAATGCTTCAAGATCAAGAACAACGCTATCGACAGCATCATGCTCAATGAGGCCTGCTCTTCCGGATGCGGCTCCTTTATCCAGACCTTTGCTCAGGCTATGGGCTACGAGATCGCTGACTTTGCACGCCTCGGCCTCTTCGCAAAGGCTCCTGTAGAGCTGGGCTCCCGCTGCACAGTCTTCATGAATTCCTCAGTAAAGCAGGCGCAGAAGGACGGCGCCTCTGTCGAGGATATCTCGGCGGGACTTTCCTCTTCGATAATCAAGAACGCTATATATAAAGTCATCAGAGCCAAATCCATCGACGAGCTGGGGCAGAATATCGTCGTGCAGGGCGGCACCTTCCTCAACGACGCTGTCCTCCGCTCCTTCGAGATGGAGCTTGGCAGGAACGTTATTAGGCCTGCTATCGCAGGGCTCATGGGAGCTCTTGGCTGCGCCCTCTTCGCCAAGGAAAGAGCCAGAGAGGGCTCTGTCTCCAAGGTGCTGAACAAGGAGCAGCTCGAAGAGTTCGCTTATAATTCCTTTGCGACACAGTGCCGGGGCTGCACCGCCCACTGCAACCTGACTATCATCCGCTTCAACGACGGGCACCGCTTTGTCTCCGGCAACCGCTGCGAAAGAGGCGCCGGCATAAAGATCGAGAACAAAGTTGAAAATATGGTCGAGTATAAATACTCGGAGATCAAGGCCTACGCCGAGAAGAAGCCCGCTTCCCCAAAGGCGAAGGTCGGGCTGCCGCTGGCGCTCTCCTTCTATGATCTTATGCCTTATTTCCATACTGTCCTGACAGAGCTGGGCTTCGAGGTCGTGCTCTCGGAGGAAAGCACAAGAGATACCTACTACAAGGGCCAGCAGACTATCCCCTCGGACACTGTCTGCTACCCCGCCAAGATAACTCACGGACATATCCAGAGCCTGCTGGACAAGGGCGTTGACTTCATCTTCTACCCCTGCATGAGCTACAACTTCGACGAGGGCGGCTCGGACAACCACTACAACTGCCCGGTCGTCGCCTACTATCCCGAGCTGCTGAAGGCAAATATGCCCGAGCTCAACGAGGATAATTTTATAGCGCCTTATCTCGATATCAACCAGAAGGGGCACGTTGCCAAGGCGATAGCAAGATCTCTCAGAAAATACGGCATAACCCCGCAGCAGGTGCTCGGTGTCCTCAACAAGGCTTTCTCCGAGCAGGTGCGCTACCGCAGGAGAGTCGAGAAGAAAGCCGCGGAGATAATGAAGGAAGCCAGAGCCCAGGGCAAGAAGATAATCGTCCTGGCCGGAAGGCCTTACCATATCGACCCGGAGATCAATCACGGTATCCACAAGCTGATCGCCTCCCTCGGCTTCGCAGTCGTTACGGAAGACAGCGTGTCAAACCTTACCAATGTCCCGGCGCTGGATGTCCTCAACCAGTGGACATACCATTCCAGACTCTACCGCGCCGCAGAGTATGTCTGCCGGCATGACGATATGCAGCTCGTGCAGCTCGTTTCCTTCGGATGCGGTATCGACGCCGTTACGACAGACGAGGTGCGGGCTATCCTCGAGGAGAAGGGCAAGCTCTACACCCAGCTTAAGATAGACGAGATAACCAACCTTGGAGCGGCAAAGATCAGGCTGCGCTCGCTTGCCGCCGCGCTGGAGGAAAAGGAGGAGAACCGCAAATGAGTAAGAAGCTCAGCGATGAAGAGATCGCGAGAAAGAATATGGGCGGCTCTGACCGCGTCAAGCGGACAGTGTTCACCAAAGAGATGAAGGAGCAGGGATACACTATCCTCATCCCGGATATGCTGCCGATACATTTCAACCTCCTGATCAAGATCTACGAGAAATACGGCTACAAAATGGAGCTGCTGACCAACAGATCCAGGAATGTCATCGACGAAGGTCTGAAAAACACCCATAACGATGCCTGCTACCCCGCTCTGCTGGTAATCGGGCAGTTTATGGACGCCCTCAAAAGCGGAAAATACGATGTCAACAAGGTCGCTCTGCTTATGTCGCAGACAGGCGGCGGCTGCCGCGCCTCGAATTACATCCACCTTATCAGGAAGGCTGTCTCCTCGCAATTCCCGCAGGTCCCTGTCATCTCGCTGAATTTCAGCGGGCTGGAGCGCAATCCCGCTTTCCCCATGACTCCCGGAATGGCGCTGCGTTTCATCTATGCTGTAATGTACGGTGATATGCTGATGCTGCTTTACAACCAATGCAAGCCTTACGAAGTCAACGAGAACGAGACCGACAGGCTGCTGGCTCGCTGGGAGCACCGCCTCGGCAAGCTGCTGGACAAGAACGATTATCTTCTTCCGAAGCCGATATACAAAGCTATGCTCAAGGATTTTGCAGCGATCCCGAAAAACAAGGTCAGAAAGCCGAGGGTCGGCATTGTCGGGGAGATCTATGTAAAATACTCCCCTCTGGCCAACAACGATCTGAACAACTTTCTCATTTCCGAGGGCTGCGAGCCGAATGTTCCGGGGCTTATGGATTTTGTTCTTTACTGCTGCTCCGACCTGCTCAACGACAAGGATCTTTACGACAAAGTCACCAGCTCTACCAGGATCTATCAGATCGGCTACAAGGTACTGCTGCACTTCCAGAGGGAGCAGATCAAGGTCATCACAGATCACGGGGTATTCCAGCCGCCTCATGATTTTGAGCATTTACGCCGCTGTGCTGACAAATACATCAACCAGGGTGTCAAGATGGGTGAGGGCTGGCTTATAACTGCTGAGATGGCGGCATTAGCAGAGACAGGGACTAAGAACATCATCTGCACACAGCCATTTGGCTGTTTACCGAACCACATTGTTGCGAAGGGCATGAGCCGTGTTATCAAGCAGGCATATCCTGATGCCAACATTGTAGCTATTGACTACGATCCCGGTGCCACCAAAGTCAACCAAGAAAACCGCATTAAACTTATGCTCGCCAACGCTGTTTTTTAGCGCCGAACCGCGTTTTTTAGCGCCGAAACGCGGCGCTCCCGGTGGTCGCTTGCTGTCGTTGCGGGGTCGTCTGTACGGCCTGCGACGATGCCGATAGGTTCAGCGGCGTCTTTCCTTTAGAGGGGCGGGACGTTGTTAGCGGCGGGGTCACAGAACAAGTACTGCACCGCACAAAGCGGGCAATATTGCGCCCATCCAAGGGCGCGCCAGCCCT
>Ga0247608_10000298_pt1 | contig 86660 bp, 65 predicted proteins | sample 176DNAGHGlowgp2_FD_193490 | JGI IMG/M metagenome (GOLD analysis project Ga0247608, IMG submission 193490) | Sheep rumen microbial communities from Palmerston North, Manawatu-Wanganui, New Zealand - 1766 DNA GHGlow gp2 | ecosystem: Host-associated > Mammals > Digestive system > Stomach > Rumen ... | reverse complement strand
CAGAGGTTGATTTTGTGGCCCCCATCCCTGACTCCGGCATCGGAATGGCCATAGGGTATTCCAACGGCAAGCAAATTCCCTACCAGCGTGCCATCGTCAAATATACCCCCACATGGTCGCGCAGTTTTATGCCTGTCACACAGGAGATGCGCGAGCACGTGGCCAGAATGAAGCTGCTGCCCAACCGCGACCTGCTGAAGGGCAAACGGGTCGTGTTTTGCGACGACTCCATTGTGCGCGGCACGCAGTTGCGTGACAACGTGAAAAAGATGTACGAGTATGGCGCTAAGGAGGTGCATATCCGTATCAGCTGTCCGCCATTGCTCTACGGCTGCGAGTTCCTCAACTTCTCGGCTTCCAAGACGGAGCTGGAACTCATCACTCGCCGGGTCATTGAAGAGTTGGAGGGTGACAGTCACAAAAACCTGCATCGCTATATGGACAGCACCACGCCTGAATATGCCAAGATGGTGGAGATTATCCGCAAGCATCTGGGTGTGGATACGTTGAAATTCAACACGTTGGATACCATTACGCAAGCGATAGGATTGCCCAAGGAGCGCATCTGTACGCACTGTTTCGACGGGTCTTCTTTTGGATTCTAACTTCTTATAGGGGACGTTTCAGAGACGTTTCAGAAAACGTTTCTACGGTGGAAAATCAGAATAATACTGGATTATGGCAACAGAAAACTACCTACTTCTCGGGCAAAAGAGACGAATGATCGAAGGGCTTCGGGAGAAGGGCATCACGGATGAGAATGTGCTTGCGGCTTTTGACAAGATGGAGCGGCACCTTTTTCTGGAGTCGTTGTTGTGGCCCCGTGCTTATGAGGATGAGGCCTTGAAGTTAGCCACAGACCAGACCATTTCGAAGCCATCCACGGTGGCATTCCAGTCGCAGCTGTTGGAGGTGAGTAAAGGGATGAAGGTGCTGGAGATCGGCACGGGTTCAGGATTCCAAGCGGCCATCCTGTATGCCATGGGGGCGAAGGTGTTCACTGTTGAGCGTCAGATCGCCCTGTTTCAGCGCACAAAACCATTGCTGTCAAAGCTCGCCCCAACTGTCATCACCCGTTACGGCGATGGGTTCAAAGGATTCCCGCAGTTCGCGCCCTACGACCGCGTGATTGTGACTTGCGGTGCGCCGGAAATACCCCAAGCGCTTGTTGACCAGCTGGTTGTAGGTGGAATTATGGTGATTCCTGTCGGGGAGGAATCACAAGTTATGAAACGAATCGTGAAAATAAGCGATTCGGAATACGAAGAGGTGGATTTCGGGGATTTCGTGTTTGTCCCGATGTTGCGGGAGCGTGTCAAAAAGTGACCTGTCTAATTCTTGTTTATTTCGGTCATTCCGCTCTCTTCAAAGCGAACCAATCGGACATATCTGTAGCTCCCGTCAATGTTGAGGGTAGCTATCCCATATTCGAAATAGTCCAAATCGTTCAGTAAAGAGCAGACATATCCAGTGTCCAGTTTCTTAACTTGTTCATCGAAGTATTGGGTTGCTTTGGCGTCGTTTTCTGCAAGGGTCTTGCTCTCAAAGGTGATCAGTTTGTTGTATTCCACATGTGAGGAAAAATAAGATTGGAGCTCTTCCCAGTCAGATCCTTCAACAGAACCGTATTGGTAGTCGAGACATCCGATGGTGTATTGCGTGGAAACCAACTTCTTGTTGCATCCCCCAAATAGAAGGGCTACACCCAATATGGCGACAAAGACGATTTTTTTCATAATCCGTTTTATTTCGTTATTTTTTGCAAAAGTAAAAGAATTAAACAATGGATTTTTCTTTTTTTTAAGATGAAATCAACATCTTTTTGTTACTTTTGCAGTCTAAAAAATTGCGAATGAACATTACAGGATTTGTTTTTGCAGCGGGATTGGGCACGCGACTCTATCCACTTACGGCAGAGAAGCCGAAAGCGTTGGTGAAATATCAAGGGAAAACGTTGTTGGACAATGCTTTGGAGAAGATGATGGCGTGTGGCGTCACCGATGTGATTGTCAATGTGCACCATTTCCCTGATATGATTATGGAGGCCCTGAAGCAGCGTTCTTTTCCTGGCAGGATACACATTTCCGATGAGCGGGCATATCTGCGAGACACTGCCGGCGGGGTTAAATTTTCCGAGCCTTTCTGGCAGCGCAGTGATCTGCTTCTCTTCTATAATGTTGATATCTTGTCCGATATTAACTTGTCGAAACTGATCGACTATCATGTTGAACACCGTGCTGATGCCACATTGGCGGTAAGGAACCGCCAGACGCAGCGTTATTTCCTTTTCGATCGCGAAGAGCGCAGGTTGTGTGGGTGGGAGAATGTCAAAACGGGAGAAAAGATTAACGCATTGGATATAGATAATCCGATTAGGCTGGCTTTCAGTGGGATACATGTGATGAACACGGGTTTTGCCCGCAGGATACCGTCGGTGGAGAAGTCCTCCGTCACCCGGTTTTATCTTGACGAGGCGTCACGGCACCGGATTCAAGGCTTTCTCCATGACGAGGACACGTGGCAAGATGTGGGGAAATTTCAGGAATTCTGTAACGTTCTGTCATAGCCGCTTTTAAAGTGGTTTATGTTTTTTTTTCAAAAAATCAAGAGGGAAAAAATATTTTTTTGAACTTTTTTTTTGTTAATTTTGCTGCGTCAAATGACGGCGGATGTTCTGCCGCTAATTTATTAACTGTTAGTGTTATATAAAATAATAACTTTCTGAATACTACAAATGGAAAAAGAGATACCCTCATATACGACAGTTTGGAATCAGTGTTTGGACATCATCAGGGACACGGTGTCTTCGGAGGTGTTTTCCACCATCTTTGAACCGATAAATGCAGTGTCATTGGATAAAAAGCAGCTCACGTTGGAGTTGCCTAGCTTGTGGTACAAAGAGATATTGGAAGAGCAGTATGTGGACTTGTTGCGTACGACCATTCGGAAATTGTTGGGCAATGATGCGAAGTTGCGCTACAAAGTTTTGATGGAACGCGGTAAAACCCCCGATCAGAATTCTTCAATCACAGTTCCCTCATCTCCGCGCAAGGCGGTGAAGAACCCGTTGATGATGCCTCCGCTGGATGTCAACACGATGGACCGTAAGGATATCCCCGGTCCGTTCATTGTCCCGGGTATCAAAAAGCAGCGTATCCCCTCCAATCTTTCGGAATCCTTGACGTTCGACAACTATGTGGTGGGAGACTGCAACCGTTTGGCGTGTGCGGCAGGCCTGTCTATCGCCAAAGCCCCCGGCCAGACCCCTTTCAACCCGCTTTTTATCTATTCTGATGTGGGATTGGGAAAAACACACCTCGTTAACGCTATCGGTATTCAGACTAAAATCAACTTCCCCGATAAAATCGTCATTTATGTCAGCGCGGACACTTTTTACCAGCAGTATATGGAAGCCGTGAAGAGTGACAACCTTAACGACTTTTACTGGTTTTATCAGGCTGTGGACATGCTCATCATTGACGACATTCAGTTCATTTCCGGCAACAAGACGAAGACACAAGAGGCTTTCTTCCAGATTTTCAACCATTTGCATCAGATGAAGAAGCAGATAATTATGACTTCTGACAAGTCTCCTGTGGATATCACCGGTTTTGAGCCGCGACTGTTGAACCGCTTCAAATGGGGATTGGCCACTGACCTGCAGGTGCCTGATTTGGAGACCCGTACGGCCATCATCACCAAGAAACTTGAAAACAACGGCATTGAATTTTCCAAAGAGGTGATTGATTATCTGGCGTTGCGCATCACGGCCAACACACGCGAGCTGGAGGGTGCCATGATCGCCATCTTGGCCCAGGCATCGCTCAACCATCGTGACATCACGCTTGACCTGGCGCGGGAAATGGTGGACAAATATGTGAAATCCACCGCCAAGGAGATTTCCATCGAATATATCCAGAAAATCGTGTGCGACTATTTCGGCATTTCCGTTGAGGCCATCAATGCCAAGACCAGAAAGCGTGAGATCGTCCAGGTGCGGCAGATCAGCATGTATTTCGCAAAAAAATACACGCATCTTCCGCTTTCAGTCATTGGTGCCTATTGCGGAAACAAGGACCATGCGACGGTTCTTCATGCTTGTCGTACTATCCGGAACCTTAGCGAGACGGACAAGAAGATGAAACAGTATATTACGGATATTGATAAAAAGATGAAAATCGGAAATATATAATATCGTAAAAAAATAATCTATATATTTGCAGCGTGATTTTTTGTAATAGGTAAAATGAAAAAACATTGGGTTAAAAAAGAGCTTCCAGATGAATCAGTTGTTTCGCAACTGTGTGAACATCTGCGACTTGAGCGGCCACTTGCCACTCTTCTTGCCCAACGTGGAATCTCCACGGTACAGCAAGCCCGCGACTTTTTTGAACCCGATATTGAAAAATTACACGACCCGTTCTTGATGAAAGACATGTCTATCGCGGTGGATCGTCTTTCGAAAGCCATCGTTCATGACGAGAAAATCATGGTTTATGGCGACTATGACGTGGACGGCACCTCTGCCGTGGCGCTCGTGTATTCTTTCCTGTGTGAAATCCGTGGCTCCGATGCCCACGAATACATCAAATACTACATTCCGGATCGCTATACGGAAGGCTATGGCATCACGGAGAAAGGCATCACCTACTGCAAAGAGAACGGAATCAACCTGCTGATTTCTCTTGACTGTGGCATCAAGGCCAACGATATGGTTGACTTGGCCAACCAATATGGCATCGATGTCATCATCACGGACCATCATCTTGAGGGCGACACGCTTCCCAATGCGCTTGCCATTTTGGATCCCAAGCGTAAAGACTGCCCATATCCCTATAAAGAGTTGTCGGGTTGTGGTGTGGGTTTCAAGCTGGTACAGGGATATTGTTTCCGCAATGAACTTCCGGACGAGCTGTGGCTGAAACGTATGGATTTGGTGGCGGTCAGCATCGCGTGCGATATTGTGGCCATCACAGGTGAAAACCGCATCCTGGCCCATTTTGGACTGGAAATGATCAACAAAATCCCTCGTATGGGAATCCGCGCCATTCTGGACCAGGCGGGTATCAAAATGAGAACCTATCCGCCTTTCAGCGAAGACACTTTCTTCACCCGGGTGATTTCCATCTCCGACCTGGTGTTCTATGTCGGACCGCGTATCAATGCCGCTGGCAGAATTAAAAGCGCTAAAGAATCGGTGCGTCTGTTTATTGTGGAAGACGAGGACAAGTCCATGGAAATCAGTAACCGCATCAATAAACAGAACAACGAGCGGAAACAGAAGGACAAAAACGCCACTGAAGAGGCGATGGATATGATCCGGAACTCCCACGAATTTGAAAACAGGAAGAGTATTGTCATTTATAATCCTTCTTGGGAAAAAGGTATCATCGGGATTGTGGCCTCCCGTCTGGTGGAGGAGTTTTACAAGCCCACCATCGTGTTGATGAGTTCGGATGACGGTTTGATTACCGGTTCCGCCCGCTCGGTGAAAGAATTCAATATTTATGACGGTATTGATTCTTGCGCCGACTTGCTGGAGCACTTTGGCGGGCACAAGTATGCTGCCGGTCTGACCATGAAACAGGAGAATTTGGAGGAGTTTTCACAGCGTTTTGAGGAATATGTGAAGGAGAATCTGGATGAGTCATCGTATGAACCGGAAATCACGGTGGACATGATGCTGAATCTTTCGGAAATCACCCCTCATTTTCTGAAAAATCTGAAAAAATTCGCTCCTTTTGGACCTGGGAACATGGAACCTGTCTTTGAGACGGATGGTGTCGTGGATGAAGGAAACGCACGTATTGTGGGTGACAAGCATTTAAAATGCAAGATACTGAGCCCTTATGAAAGAGGGAACTCCTTTGACGGGATTGCCTTTAACCAAAAATCGCAACTTCCCATCATTAGCGATTCGAAACCGTTCAATGTACTTTACCATGTGGAAGAGAACCGTTGGAACAATACGGTGACCACGCAGTTGAACATCAAGGATATAGAACCAGCCACCCCTGATAGCGACCATTTTGGGGACTCTTTGGATCACCAGGATGATTACGCGTATCGTACCAGCAGCGACAAGAAGAAATAATTCAGCCGATAAATCGCATTGGTATTATGAAGATTGCCGTTAACACACGTCTGCTGCTGAAAGACAGATTGGAGGGTATCGGACAATTTACTTTTGAGAATTTGCGCAGGATCACTCGCGCACATCCTGAACATCATTTCTATTTCCTGTTTGACCGCCAATTTGACGAATCTTTTGTTTTCAATGATAATGTCACCCCGCTTGTGGCTCACCCGCAGGCTCGGCATCCCTATCTTTGGTATTTGTTTTTTGAGTATGGTGTTCCGTTAAAATTAAGGAAGATAAATCCGGATTTGTTCCTTTCAACAGATGGCTGGATTCCGACCCGATTAGACATTCCCGTGGTCAATGTCATCCATGACTTGAACTTCTTGCACCATCCTGAATTTGTGCCGCCTGTCGTGCGCCGTTATTACGAACGTTTTTTCCCGAAGTTTGCGCAGCGCGCCACGCAGTTGGCTTCTGTGTCCGAGTACAGCCGACAGGATATCGTGCGGTCGTTTCACGTTGCTCCCGAAAAAGTCAATGTCGTTTTCTCAGGCAATAATCCAGCTTATAAGCCACTTACAGAGGAGCAACAGAACCAAGTCAGGCGGAAATATACAGATGGATGCGACTATTTCCTCTTTGTCGGGCTTATCCATAAACGGAAAAATCTGGACAACATTTTCAAGGCGTTTGATATTTTCAAAGACAGGCATTCCACCGCTACAAAATTAGTGGTGGTAGGCGACAAGAAATGGTGGGCCGGGGAGATTGAAAACACTTACCTGCAAATGCGGCATCGTGAGGATGTGCTTATTCTCGGACGTCAACCTCTGGAGGTTGTCTGTGAGCTGACCGCCAGCACGATAGCTATGGTATACACTTCTCTTTTTGAAGGGTTCGGACTTCCCATTGTGGATTCATTCAATGCTCATGTGCCTATTATCACCTCCAATGTGACGGCTATGCCAGAAATCGCGGGTGATGCCGCCATCCTTGTTGACCCGAATAATCCTGACCAGCTGGCAGATGCTATGTGCAATTTGCAGCAGGATATGGTGTTGCGGGATGCACTGATAGAGAAAGGCATTGCCAGAAAAGACCTTTTCACCTGGGACCGCACGGCGGATTTGTTGTGGAAAACAATAGAAAAAGCCATGCCGTAATGAAGGTTGTCTCATTTCGTCCACAGTGAGTCCTATCTATAGAAAAACAAAAAAAGCAGGGTTTAAGCCCTGCTTTTTTGTCTCTTATATGAAATACAGATTAGAACTTGTCTTCGTTTTCCAACAATTGCAAGTTTTTCTTGTTGTATTTAAGAATAAGCAGTGATTCGATGATCATGCAGATGACCATAATCAAGATGGCGACCACCACCATAGTGCCGTGATTAGCCTTCACATAGAGGGCGCCTTCGCGGAAGAAGGTGCAGAACAGAATGTAGTTCATCAACCAAACGCTGCACAACAGGAAGCCCCACCAAATGGACATATAAATGTTGGAGTTGTCAATCTTGTTCTCGTCTCTTACGGTAACGCCGCTGTTTTCAAGGGCATAGTCGGTTTCATTCCATACTTCCTTGAAGAAGGAGAGGGGTTTAAGGAGATTGTAGAAAGGAACGAACCAAGCCAAGTAGGAAACGGAAGGTTTCATGCCGCTTCTCATCCAAGGAGCGATGGCATGCAGGTTTTTATTGTTCCTTGCGCCCCAAACGGCGAAAAGGAATGTTTTGACAAGGAAGGCGACGATGGTCAGCGCGGCGATAACCCAGAATTTCTTCTTGGCGGCGGCATTGTCGGCATTCAGGTTCTCCCAGTTTTGGAGAGCAGGGTTGTATTCCTGTTCCAATTCTTTAACACTGTTCAAGTGCTCCTCTTGCTGTTTTTTCTTGTCGGCCAGCGTCTGTTTGGTGACTTCGATGCTTTCGGCAAGAGCTTTCCGCTCGTCTTTGTTGGCGGGGGTCTTCTGCTGCAGTGTGTCTAACTTGTATTGATAGTAAGCCACTTCAGCGCTGTCTTGACGCAAGGGGTGTTGGGCTGTCGCGTAAGCTTCGTACAAATCGTTGTAATGCTTGCGCTCTTGGATGACTGCTCTGTTGGTCTTGTCAAATTTCATCAAGAACAGCATGGAGATGATGAAAAGGATGAGCACTACCACGTTGCAGAGCAGGATAAGTTTGCCCAAAGAAGTGTTATTTGTCAATTTTTTCATACTAAAAATTATTTTATATTACTAATTATCAAAGCTTTAGGAAAAACATCCGCTTTAAATTAAGCGTAGCAAAAGTAATAAAAAAAACTATACCTTTGTATTTCTGCGAAAAAAAACAAACTATCTGGCTTTGTATGAGTATATTGTCACTTAGAAAATGTGCACTTTCCGGATGATCTCCCGGTCGCGGGCCGTGCCGATATGCAGGATGTAGGTGCCGGAAGGAAGATTGCGGACATCCAGTCGTGTGGTCTGTAGAGACGTTTCAGGAAACGTCTCTACAAGACGGCCTTGCATGTCGTAGAGCTGGATGTAGTCAATCTTCGTGTTGTCAGACAATTCCACGGTGATGTAATCGTGAGCAGGGTTGGGGTAAACGGAAATACGGTTATCATGTTCTTGGAGGCCGACAGATTTCGTCAATTGCACGTTTTGTACCAACTTCTCTCCATCTGTGACAGTTGTGACAATGGTTTTCGGGAGATAGCCTTCTGCCGAGTAGGTCACGGCATATTGTCCTGCTTTGATGGGACGATGGTAGTCGCCATAGGGCAGGGTGGTTTCCACATAAGAGTGGTCGAGATCGTGGTTGGTGATATAAACCAGAGCTTGTAGCGGCTCACCCGTGGTTGAGTCAGTGACGATGCCGTGGATGCCATTGTCCGCTTCGGCAATAAAATTCAGCAGGGAATGATAGGCGGCATTCCAATAACTGCCCACCTGGCTGGTGGAGACGACTTTGTAGTCGCTTACCTCAATGGTGACGTGCCGGGTGCCGAGATACCAGTTGTGGTAATCTTGCATGGAACCGGTGATGACATACCAGTCGCCGCCTTCGGTCACTCCGTTGTTCTCGTCCCACATATAATACATGGAGTGGTTATGGCAGGTGTCGGCGAAATTGTGGCCGACATATTCCCACCAGTCAGCATCGGCGTGGCTGTGCTGCCATGAGGGCCAGCTGTCCCAAGGATAGTTGAAGACCTCCGCACCCCCGTGCAAGTTGGCAGCCAACGTGAAGTTGTGCGCCGCCATAAACTGCATCATCGCTTCCACTTCGGGCTCGTAATTCGGCTTGGCCAATGGTTGTCCCGCCAAAGGGAACGAGCGATTCAGGTCTTCCCCATGTAAATTGTGTCGGATGGATACCGGTGAACTGTTGATTTGGTCATCAGAGGTGTAATAGGTGCCGTCAGGGTTGTGCAGCGGACAAATCCAAATGTCCACATTGTTGACCAATTCGGTGATATAGGAGTTTGTGTTGTAATTGGTTAGCAGTAAATCGATCAACCTGAGCATCATGTAATAACCCACCACTTCGTCACCGTGGATGGTGGAGGTGTAGAATATGGAAGGCTTGCCCTCGTTGTTGTTGAGGTTGTTGCTGATATGGGCGCAGAGGATTTTATGACCGCCAAGGGTCGTGGCCAGAATGGTGTCAATCTCGCATAGATTCGGGTAACGTGTGCGGAAGGTATCCATCATGGCGGTGTAGGTGCTGTAGGTCGGGTAGCGGTTCCAGTTGGCGGTCATCGCCTCGTAATTATAGGCCATTTGTACGCTGGCGCGGGTCGGCACGTAGGTTGAATAGGGGATTGGCTTCGACAGAAAGTTGTCAAAGTCTTTGTATGACAGGCAGATGCGTGTATTGAAAGTGCCATCGGCATTGCGGGTTACCTTATCCACGGAGAATTCTTGCGACAACGTCTGCAGGGTTGTGGCGTCCACTACCGTTTCCACGTAAGTGGCGGGGGATGTCAGTTTGTTGTTTTGTGCCGTGGCCGAGACGGCGATGATTACGGCGACGATGGTCAGGAGTTTTTTCATGATAATTTGATTTGCGATGATACGATGATGCGATGATACGATGATACGATGATGCGATGATTATAGATATGTCGAAGTCATTGTTCACTAAGATATTTTTTCAGGTCAGAGGCTTTTTTCGGGCCGATGACAGCGGCGAGTTCGGCTACGGAGGCGGTTTTGATTTTCGAAACGCTCTTGAATTCTCTCAACAGTTTGGTTTTGAGAATATTGCCGATGCCAGGAGCATTGTCCAAAACAGAGGCGATGCTGGTTTTGCTGCGGCGTTTGCGGTGGTGGGTGATGCCGAAGCGGTGTACCTCGTCGCGCACATGCTGCAGCAGTTTCTGCGCCTCAGATCGTTTGTCAATATAAACGGGCAGGTCATCGCCTACTTTGTAGATGTCCTCCAATCGTTTGGCGATGCCGACCATCATGAGCCGGTCTTCGATGTGTAGGGCTTGTATGGCGTTCCAGGCGGCGTGGAGTTGCCCTTTGCCGCCGTCGATGACCACAAGGTCGGGCAAAGGTTTCTCCTCTTCCAGCAGTCGGTGGTAGCGGCGATAGATGACCTCCTCCATGGAAGCGAAGTCGTCGGCGCCGACCACGGTCTTGATGTTGAAGTGGCGGTATTCCTTTTTGGCGGGTTTCCCGTCGATGAAGCAGCTCATGGCGGCCACGGGCTCTTCGCCTTGTGTGTTGGAGTTGTCGAAGCATTCGATGCGTCGCGGCAGCGTCTTCATTCCCAGAGCCTCTTGAAGCGCCAGCAGGACGCGTTGGTTGCGCCGGTCGGGGTCCACCAGATCCTGACGTTTCTTCTTCTCCAACAGATAGAAATGGGCGTTGTGTATGGCCAATTCTAGCAGCTTGCGCTTGTCACCGCGTTGTGGCACTTGAAAGTCCCATCCTTCGGGAGCAAGTGAAGGCGCGAAGGGGACCAAAAGGGTGGGGGAGAGACCGCCCAGCCGCTCTTTGATTTCCAGAATGCCGGCCCAGAGCGCGTCTTCCCGCGACATTTCCAGCCGGTTGTCGATTTCCAGGGTGTGTGCCTGCACCACAGCGCCGTCAACTACACGCAAGAAGCTGACATACGCACAGTTGTCCTCTTCTTCCATTCCGAAAACATCCATGTTTGTCAGCGATGGGTTCACCACCACGGATTTGCCAATGAAATTCTCCAGTGCTTCGATTTTGCGTTTCACTTCAGCCGCCTGTTCGAATTTCCATTCCTCGGCGTATTGCATCATCTCCTCTTTCAGCTGACGGATTACCTCTTTGCGGTTCCCCTTGATGATTTGTATTGCTTGCTCGATGTTCTGCTGATACTTCTCCACTGAAATAAGTCCGCAGCAAGGTGCGGCGCATTTCTTGATTTGATATTGCATGCAAGGGCGGTCGTTGTTTCTCAGTATCTTGCAGTTGCGTATTGGAAACATCTCGTTGATGAGGTCCAGCAGCACGTTCATCTGTTTCACGGAGGAGTAGGGCCCGAAAAGGTGCATCTTCGCGGCGTCTGGACGGCGGGTGGAGAACACCCGGGCAAACGGCTCTTTCGTGACCGCTATCCACGGGTAGGTCTTGTCATCCTTCAGCATGATGTTATACTTCGGTTTGAACTGCTTGATCATGCTGTTCTCCAATAGCAGCGCATCCCATTCAGTGTCCACCACCACGGTTTGGATGTCGCGGATTTTCGTCACCAGCATCCTCACTTTGGCGGAATCGTGATCTTTGTTGAAATAGGAGGAGACCCGTCTCTTCAATCGCTTGGCCTTCCCGACATAAATCACTGTGCCTTTATCATCGTAAAAGCGATAAACCCCTGGCTTTTCCGGCAAGGATTTCAATATCAGTGATATATTCTCGTTGTAGTTCAATTATTCCGTTTGAAAATGTACATTGTTCATTGTTCGTCGGGGTCGTGTGGAACAGGCATCACGTAGAGATCTTCTTTTTTACGGGGTCTGTAAACATCCAACCATCTGAATCCTTGCAGCTTCCGGTCTTTGTCGGCCATTTGTTCATCAGGGTTTATTTGACCATTCGGGGCGTCAAAGTATCGGATTTGTTGTATCTGATTGCTGTCCAGATAAATACGCATTTCGCTGGTGATGGAAGTGTTGATTCCGATGAGGGAGCTGTCTTCATCTTGAATATAATAGATGCATTCGGCGTTCCCAACAATATCCACCCGTTGCAAATCTTTTTCTTTTAAGAATCCCTTGATTCTCAAACCTTTAATCTGGTTGAATTCCGAATCTTCAAACAGTCCGCCTACAATGAATCCGGATTTGCACAACTCAATAGTGGAGTTCACGGAATCCAAAATGATGAAACGCACGGTGTCGCCGGAGAGTTGGTAGTTGTCAGACCAGAACACGGGGTTGTAATACATCATCAGAATAGAGTCATTGACATTGTAACTCATGGAATCGCAAGCTCCTTGTATGTCCTTGTGGTGGAATTTTGTATGGAAGTAGGCTCGGAGCAGGGTGGGGTTGGAGGCGGTGTCGAAATCGACTTTCAGAGTGTCGCAGTGCAGGAACAACGTGTCCTTGTTGTCGTCAATAAAAATGACCAGGTTGCTGTCGGTGGAGATGGAGGTGCCCCCTTTTTCGTAATGCTCAAGGTAGTTGCCCTGGATGATGAAGTGATTAGCGGTGTCAATGAATTTGGTGTTGTTCCAAGCTTTTCCGTAGCGCAGCGCTTTGTCGTAGTAGAGGCTGTCGGCGGACAGGATTTGGCTTTCGCCAGTCAGCAGCACATTCCCGTAGAGGACGGAGATGTCGGTGTTGGTGTTGTAGAAGCCGTGTTCGGTGTAAATAGTGTTTTCGTCGCTGACGAGGTGTGTTGGGGAGATGAAGTAGGCGGTTTTATAGGATACGTTGTAACGTAGTGAATCGCAATTCATGACATAGCTACTGCTATGCAGTTGGACGTCTTGGTGGAGGTAAGCGTCGTCGGTTGCAGTGTAATATCTTCCAATGACACTGGTCAAAGTGTCATCGTCGCTGAAAATGTGCGCACCGGTGGTGTAGGAGCCGCAATCGGTGTTGAGGTCGTAGAACAGGCTGTCGGTTAGCAGAAAAGAGTTTCCATTTTCCAGACGAACTTTTTCGGCGATGGCAGCTTGGCGGATATTGCCGTCATAATAGGCCCGCCGTCCGAACAGCAGGACGGAGTCGCTGATGATGATGCGGACGGGGTTGCCGAAGGCGACGAGGTAATTGTCATCGTCGTACAGATAGGCGCTGTCGCAGTAACCGACGATGTTGTCTTGGGCGAATTTCACGTTCCCGATGAGTCGGTTTGCGCCCGAGAGCACCTCTTCGTCATAATATCCCATATCCGCCCGATAGAGGATCTTGCGGTTATTCTGGCCGTGCAGGTTGCAGAAACACAGAGAGAGAACGGCAACTATGACGAAAATTCGCTTCATGTTATTTCAGCAGTGTGGAGTCGGTTTTGTCGCTGATGATGCGGTCTTCTTTGAAGATGATTTCGCGGGATATCTCGCCCGAAGGGGTAAAATATGTCTCCGGACCGTCTTTTTTGTTGTTTTTATAATGTGTGGTCCTCGACTTGAGGCCGTTTTTGTCGTAGAAGGTCACTTCGCCGGTGCCGTCTTTGAACACGCCTTCTCCCACCAGGACACCCCGTTCGTCATAGTAGTTCCACGGTCCGTCAAAAAGGTCGTTGTGGAATCCGCCTTCGATTTTGAGGCTTCCGTCGAGGTGGTAGGCTTTGTGGGGACCGGTTTTCTTACCGTGGACGTAGGTGTATTCCTGGCTTTTGCAGCCGTTGGCCGTGTACATCACCTCCAGTCCCTCAATGGAGTCGTTCACATAGACGCAGTAGGTGTCGAGGTAACCGTTGATGAAGTAGCGGCGGAATTCACCGTTGCGTTTGCCGTTTTTCATTTCCACCTCCATTTCCACGGTGTTGGGGCGCTGATAATAATAGACGGTTTTCCCGTGCTCTTTTTTCCCCCGGTATTGGATGACGGACTGCTTGTTGCCGTCTGGATAGTAGGTGGTTTCGGTGTGTATGCAACCGGAACAAAGCAATGCGATAATAGCAACAACCAATATATTATATAGTCTGGTCATAATTTCCAATTTTGGGGTGCAAAGATACATTTTTTAAACAAAAGTAGAGACGCAAAGCATTGCGTCTCTACAGAAAAGTCGGGGTGAGAAGACTCGAACTTCCGGCCTCTACGTCCCGAACGTAGCGCGCTACCAACTGCGCCACACCCCGTCCGATTTGCGGCTGCAAAAATACACTTTTTTTGAAATAAAAAAACATTCAGAAAAAAATGTTTGTGTTTTTGCGGTTTGTGTTTTTTCACAAAACGAGATGTAACAATATTATCATTTTTACGTTATATCAACAAATTTATTGTTATGATGAAGCAGATACTCAAATTAAGCATACTGTTATTGTTGTTGACCACTGCCCAAAAGGTTTCAGGGCAGGGAAATATCATAATGGGCTCCACCCCGTTGGTGAGTGACATAGACGACCAGCCGCGGAATTTTTTTGATCCCGGTGGCGGTGGCAATCCTCTGGAAATGGGTGACAATCAGGATCCGAATGGTTATTATGCCAAAGGGTTGCGTGACACCATTACTTTGCGCACCAATATGTCAAACACCCAGATGTATGTTCTGTTTGAGAGGTTTGCCATGGGAGAAGGGGACACGCTTTGGATTTTTGACGGCAACGCTTCACAGTGTGATATAGACCACCTGTTGGGAATCTATAATCTGGTGAACTCTCCGGGTGAGGTTTTTGCCACAGAAAGATACATGACTTTTGTGTTCCATTCCGATTCAGTGGATATTCCTGGCTTGATGGAAGGGTGGGAAGCCCAAGTGTATGCGTATGATCCTCTCACACAGGAAATCAACTATGGCGAATACACCACAGTGGTTACTTGTAACGCCTATTTTTACGATTCTGGCGGGCCAAACGGCAATATCACCTCAAACGGAGGCACATTCACGGAATTCACCTCTCCGTTGGGTACGCATATCAAGTGCGAATTCACCCAATTTTCGGTGTCTGGAGTTCTTAAAATATACGATGGTCAGTACTATGATCCGGACAAACGGTTAATAGGGCAGTTCTGTCCTTCCACGCTGGATAATTCCACAGGAAACAAACCGCCTACACTCTTTTCTTCCGGAAATACGCTTTCTTTTGTCTATGTGAGCGGGTCGGGTGATGCCAGCAAGGCTGGTTGGAGAGCGGAAATCTCCTGCGTGCCAGAACTGTTTGAGAGTGAAGATGGTAACCCTTGTCCTTCTGTTACCAATATTCCTGGCGGAGTATACGCGGACTCCCCAGACCCGAAAGTGATTGAATTCGACTGTTCTAATCCGGTGGTGGTGCTCCAAGCCGGCGTTATCGCCACTGGCCAATACACCAGCGACTATAAAGTGGAACAGATCCCGTATAATGAGGATAACATGCTTTTTGCATACAACGAGGGAACTTCTATCGGAGCCACTTCTGATGACAGTTGGTTGTCGGGAGTGCAGTTGCCGTTCACGTTTATCTTTTTCGGGAAGCCTTATACAAAAGTTTACCCGGGCACAAACGGATTGATTTCCATGACTCCCCAGTCCGGTGGCTGTACGTATTCCTATAATGCACCACCCACTACACCGCCCTATTCAGCCAACCCGTATGTCTATAAGAATTGTGTTTATGGTGTGTATGAGGATATAGACTGCCGCTATTACACCAACAAAAACGATGGTCTTGGTCAGGGTAACGTTAGAGTGGGAGTGTTGGGACAGTACCCATGCAGAGCGTTTGTGTTCAACTATCTGAATGTTGGGCTATATGGATTGACCAACAACAGCACGGGTAGTCAGTATGCCAATTATAACACCTATCAAATGGTGCTTTATGAGGGAACAAACATCATAGACGTTTATGTGAAGCATCGTAAGTGCTGTGCCACCACCAATCCGAATGGTGAGGGAATTATCGGTTTGCATAACACCACCTCCTCCCAGATTTTGCTCGCACCGGGGCGTGGCATGAGCAGCTGGAACGTTGACAATGAGGCGTGGCGGTTCACCCCGATCACCCCATTGGATGAGAACGGAAGCTTGACGTGGTATATCAATTCGGTGGCGGACACAAATATTATCAGCTATGACGCCCATGCCAAGAACCGTGTCATCACGGTCAGTCCGTCCGACACCACAAGATATATCTCTGAATATAGATACACGAATGCCGTGGGCGACCTGATCGTACTCTACGACACCACGATCATTAATGTGAACATCCCTAAAATCTCACTGGCGAGCAGCAATGGCAATGTGCCGGTGTGCCCTGGCGATACTGTTTCCCTCACGATGAGTTATGACCATTCGTTGGGGGTTGCTCCAATGCATTATGAATGGAGTACAGGTGACACTTTGGCCATTGATAAGGTTGCTCCTCATCAGACTACAACGTATGCGCTCACGGTGACATTCGAAAACGGATGCACGCAGCATGATACCGTGCGGGTGAAAGTCACGGATTTGGAATTGCCCACCATAACGGGAACAGATTCCATCTGTTTTGGCTACTCTTCCACACTGAATGTCAATCACCCCACTTCCAACAACTTCCACTGGAGCACAGGCCAAACCTCCTCTTCGATCACGGTTTCCCCGCAGGTGACTACTCAGTATGTTGTGTCTGCCACCATGGAGGGCAATTGTATTGTCACGGATACATTCACCGTTCATGTGATGCCGTTGCCCAATCCCTCTTTCATAGCCTCTCCCACGGAGATATTTGTGGAAAATGGAATCGGCACGGTGCACTGCACGAATACCACCGATGGGGATTACCATCTGGTATGGAATTTCGGTGATGTTTTCTCTAATGTGAATGTTGTCCAAGACATTGAAGATCCCAGTCATGATTATATCCGCTCCGGTTTTTATACCATCACGCTTTCCGCCCAGGATGAGTTCGGTTGTGTGGATTCTATCAAAACACGGGTCTCTGTGTCGGTGCCCTATTTCTTCTACATTCCCAATGCCTTCACCCCGGATGGAGATGGCATTAATGAAACGTTTGCCCCGAGAGGGGAAGGGGTGGATCCCGACCATTACTCCATGCAGATTTTCGACCGCTCCGGCATGTTGATATTCACCACCAGAAATCCATACGACTACTGGGATGGCCGCAACAAATATGGCCAAATGTGTCCTGAAGGGGTGTATGTATACAAAATCCAGTTGCTCAACCTTAACGAAGAGGACAAGGAGTACATCGGCACGGTGACGCTGGTTAAATAAGGAAAATATTGTGTTATCTATGTGTAGAGACGTGTCGATGGCACGTCTCTGTTGTTATTGTTTGACGGTCTTGAGATCGCGAACGCGGAAATTGTTCCACAAAGGTTTTGTGTCAGGATTATAGTAGGTCTCGTCAATTTGGATTTTCGGGTTAGCGAAGACGATGTTCTCGATGAATTGCTCAATGAGAGGTAATTCATCGTTAAAAAATCCAGCCACTTGGTGCCCAAGACCTGGATACCGGCGTACATGGTGCCCGTAGCCTTTTTTCTTGAACTCCTTCACTATGGAATTCGTGCCGAAAAGGCCGAGGTTGAAGACATTGGTTTTGTTATAGATTACCAATTTGTCATCGGTGCCGTGACAGAAGAGGGTCGGTGCAGGTGCATGGTTCTTGTATTTCGGCCTGCCGTGATGGGAGAAAATGGCTCCCGAGTAGGAGATAATACCGGCGGGGCGGAAGTCGGCAGGCAAAATGCCGCTGTTGTAATATCCGTTGCAGAGGGCGTAGTCAGTTTGCAGTGCGGCGATGGCTCCTGCACTGCTGCCCATGAGGATGAAATTGTTCCGGTTGAGTTTGAATTTTTTCGTCTCCATGAGGTTTTTCAAGGTGTAGTCTATGGAAGATATCAGGTCTTCAGCGGCCATTTGGATAGCATAGTCAAACCGTTTGACCGATGCCAAAGCCGAATAGTTCTTTTGGCCGCGCATTCCCAACCGGTAGTCGATGGCGATGACCACATAACCCTTTTCTGTAAAATATTCCTTCACTTTTTGTATCTGGTTGTCGTCACGTTTCCCTCCGATGAAGCCGCCCCCGAAGACAAAAAACAGGCAACCCTGCTGCTCGTTCTGCACTTTCGGCACATAAACGTCCATGTATAGTTTGGATGTGTCCTTTACTGCATAAAGATGAGTCTCCTTTTCTTGTGCAAATAGGTTGAAAATGAAGAAAATCAGTAAGGAAAAAGAAATTGTTCGTTTCATGTCAGGGGATTTTTTTGGTGTTGAAAAGAATGGACTTTAACAATAAACAAAGGAATCATAATTGCAAAGAAATCAACTCCTGCACGACGGTCGAACATGCACTCCACCAGGCAGTTGAAGAAAAGCAGCAGGAATATGCTGAACAGCATTATATCGCGGTGTTTGATTGCGGTGCAGAGCGGGACGAGAAAATAGAGTACGGTAAGGAGAAGTCCCAAAATGCCGTTGGTGAGCAGGGCAAACAGGAACTGGTTATGAGCGTTGAAAGGATGGTCGCTATGGGGCCAAAAACCGTTTTCGTGGTACATTTTCACCACCATGTCGTTGCCGTCGCCTGTTCCCACCCCCCAAGGCAGATTCTCCACGGCACCATCCCAGGCTGCCTGCCATATAATCAGTCGCGGGTCAGGACTTTTGCCGTCTTCGCTATCCAAGGTGAGGGATTCCATGTTAAAACGGTTGTCAGGGGCAGTGGCAAGGAATACCGCGAAGGAGGCAAATACGATAATCAATATCAAAGAGATAATCTTCCATCGGGAGTGTTTGAGGTAGATAGCATAGCCGCTCCAAACTATATGCACGATCAGGAATATGAGGATGCCCGCCCGGGAGTACATGCAGAATATTCCTATTGCCAAGAACACTTCCAGAAAGTAGAGCAAAACGACGAGAGCCTTTGGCATTTTATGCTGGTTTTCGAGCAAGTTTTTGAAAATCAGTATATATACAAAAGTGGCATATAACGCAACGTAGGCATGATGGCTGTTGTAGCAGAAGAGATTGTTGTACATGTAGCCTATATTGCCACTCACAATGGCCTGGCGGATGCTGTTGGTGAATAGGAAAGCCAAATAAAGGAGCTCCCCGATGGAAAAGAGCGCCAGCAAGACGTTAAAATGCTGCTTTTTCCATATTTTCGGAGAGGTGGTCTGAAAGATGAACGGGGTAAAAAAGAACCAGATATAGCATTCGAACGTGCGCCAGGCAATGGGCATGTTTTCAGAGTTGATGAATCCCAACAGCGGTATGAGACAGATACCGAGCAGGAAGCATCCGTAGGGGATTCCGTCATTGATTTTGAAGTTTTCCCACTTCTCGCGCCAGTTCCCCTGAAAAAAACAAAGCAGCATCAATAGAACGCCGATGGGCCACATGAAGAAGGTGGTGAAGGGCAGAAGCGCCATCATCAACATCATCAGTATGTAGCTGACGTTGAAATAGGGGTCTGATGTCTCCAGGGACAGGAGGTAGGAGTGGAGCTTATTCATGGCTGAGAAGGTCTGGTCGTCGTTCTTGTGTTCTTGTGATTTGTTGGTCCATACGCCATTCGTCAATCAGTTTCTGGTTGCCGGAGAGGAGCACGTCTGGCACGCGGTGCCCCCGGAAGTCGGCGGGGCGTGTATATACGGGGGCGGAGAGCAAGTTGTCCTGGAAAGAGTCGGAAAGGGCGGAGGCGCCATCACTGATGACACCGGGGATCACGCGGGCAATCGCATCTGTGATGACCATGGCGGCCAATTCACCACCGGAAAGCACGTAATCGCCGATGCTGAGGTCTTCGGTGATGTACAGCTCGCGCACGCGCTCGTCAACGCCCTTGTAATGTCCACAAAGCAGGATGATGTTCTTGAGTAGGGACATCTCGTTGGCTTTCTGCTGGTTGAAGGTAGTGCCGTCGGGTGCCATCAGGAAAATGCCGTCATATTCCCGTTCGCTCTGCAACTGCTCAATGCAACGAGCAATGGGTTCGACCATCATGACCATGCCGGCGCCACCTCCGAACGGATAGTCGTCAGCACGGCGGTGCTTGTCGAAGGTGTAATCCCGGATGTCATGAGTATATAACTCAATGTATTGTTTCTGGACGGCTCGTTTCAGAATCGAGCTTCCAAAAACACCTGGGAACATCTCAGGAAAAAGAGTCAGTATGTCTATTCTCATCCTTGTATTTTTTCAATTATCATAATGCCGTCACGGAAAGGCAGAAGCAAGTTGCGCACACGCTCGTCATGCTGAACCATGTCGTTGAAGGCCAGTATGGCTTGGGTGTCTTTGTCGTTATGGTGTACCTCACATACCACTTTGCTATTCCATAAGGTGTTGTCAATCAAGATGAAACCATTCTTCTTGACTTGAGGGAATACCAATTCGTAGTATTCCTGATAGTCGGTTTTCTCTGCATCGATGAATACCAGGTCCCAAGGTACATCCAAAGAAGGGACAATGGTTTTAGCATCGCCGATGTGAAGGGTGATTTGTTGGTTGTAGGGACTTTCGGCAAAGTATGCGCGAATACGGTCCTCATATTCCTCGTTGATTTCGATGGTGTGCAGCATGCCGTCTGAAGTCAGTCCGGTGGCCAGACATAAGGCGGAATAGCCGGTGAAGGTGCCGATTTCCAAAATCCGTTTTGGAACTATCATGTTGGAAATCAACGATAAGAATTGCCCCTGGAGCTGTCCGGACGCCATCCTTGGGTTAATAGTTTGCAGATGGGTCTGACGGTTCAACCGATAAAGCAAATCTGATTCCTCGGTGGTGTGGGCCTCGCAGTAGGCCTCTATTTCAGGGGAGATGAGTTCGAAGGTGGACATTTAAGACAGTTCGGAAATGGTTTTGTTGATCTCCTCCTCCGTTTTGGTCAACTTGTCTTTGCAGATTTTCATCAGCTCGGTGGCGCGTTTCATCTTCTCGGCCAGTTCATCCACGCTGATACTGTCGTTCTCCAGCTGGTTCACAATCTCTTTCAGCTCTTCGAAAGCGGCGGTGTATGTTGTTTCTTTCATTTTTGTGATGGTGATTCGTGAAAGGTCAGTAAGACGCCCTTGGCTATAACCAATATGCTAATACTGGATGCCAAGTCTTACTCCGGCGAAGTGGTAAAGGGTGTTTTTCTGTTTGTTGGTGGAGTATGCGGAAAAATCTTGGTCGTTGGGTCCCAAGATGGTGTAACGGATGTCTGAATATTGGTTTTTGTAGCATGCGGCAATCAAGAGGGAGATTTTTTCATTGAGGTTGATTCGCATGCCGATACCGGCTTCTCCCATGGGGCCGGTTTTGGTGCCGTGTACCACGCGGTCCATCTTTTCCGGGACGGAGGAGACATACCATTTGAAGCTGTAACCCATATTGGCGTAGAACAGGGGAACGAATTTGGTGTCAGTGAAATTCACGGTGATATTCAAGTAGATAGGTATGAACGCGGTGTGTCTCCAGAAATCGAATCCGGCACCCAGGCCCAATTGGAAGTATGGGTTGAATTGATATCCCAGCAACTGGTTGACGGAGATGTCAAAGTTCCGGTTTTGCACGGTCTGTTGCTCCAATTTGATTTGCCCGACACCAGTCGCATAACCAACAGAGGTCATGTAGATGAATTTTCTGGCAGGTGTGGGGCGACGGTGCTGGGCTTGTCCGGCTGTCGCGACGAGCATGGCGGTGAGCAGTATGATAAGTGTTTTTTTCATAATGTGTTTGATTGGCTAATTCTGACTGGATTGTAACAACTCGCGAGCGGAGGCGACAGCTGTTTCGGTACGGTTTTCGCCACTCATCATGGTGGCCAACATCTGTTCTCGTTCCTGCATGTTGAGCGGTTTTATGTTTGTATAAGTTTGATTGTCAATTGTTTGCTTGAAAACCCAATAGTGGTTTCGGCCACGCGCCGCGATTTGAGGAAGGTGCGTGATGGCGATAACTTGGTGTTTCCCCGCCAGTTGTTGCATCATTTGCCCCACTTTTGAGGCTGTCTCTCCGGATATGCCGGTGTCTATTTCATCGAAAATAATCGTGGGAAGATACATGGAGTCGGTGATGATAGACTTGAGACAGAGCATGATACGAGACATTTCACCGCCAGAAGCGATTTTGGACATGTCGGAGAGTTCGACGCCGACGTTCGCTGAGAACAGAAAAGTGGCAATATCCGTGCCGTTTTCATGTAGATCATTGGTTTCTTGCAGGCTAACACTGAATTTGCTTTCGGACATGCCAAGTTTACGCAAGCGATCCTCCATGGCGTTCACTAAGGCGGGTATCGCTTTTTTACGGGATTCGCTTACGTTTTTGGCAAGGTTCCTCACCTCGGTCTCCAGTTGCGCCGTCTGCCGTTCTGTTTCCGTCAGTTGTTCTCTGTCGTCAGAATAGGATTCCACTTCTTGACGGAGAGATTCCAGCAACGTTACTAGTTCTTCGTTGTCGTGGGCGTGGTATTTGTTCTGAAGCGAGAAAATTAGGTCTAACCGTTCATTCAACTGCTCCAGCATGGCAGGGTTAATCTCTATTTGGTCGCTTTTTTTGGAAATCTCGTAAGCCAGATCCTGGGTTTCCGCGTAAAGACTCTCGGCACGTTGAAGGAATGAGGCATAGTCATCCCCAAGATTTTCCAGGGCTTGGCATTCGTGTTGCACCGATTTCAACATGGAGAGGATGTTGTTACCTTCTTGTTCGGAAAGAAGATTTGCCGCATTGTACAAGTGCGTCTTGATGCTCTCCGCGTGTGTCAGTTCCGTGATTTTCTGTTCGATGGTACTCTGCTCGTCCGGTTGGATGGCTGCTTTTTCCAGTTCGTTGATGGTGAAGAGATTATAGTCGTATTTCAAAGCGGCTTCCTCGCATTTCTGTTTCAGCGCATCCAGGTCGTTTTTCTTGGTTCGCCACAAGTGAAGCGCCTGTTGGTAGTCGGACACGAGCTGTTGGTTCTGGGCGAACTGGTCTAGAAGCTGAAGTCTGAATCCGGCGTTTTGCAGCATGAGGGTCTGATGTTGGGAGTGGATGTCCACCAGCAAAGAGGAGATGGTCTTCAAAGTGGACAGATTCACGGGGGTGTCGTTGATGAAGGCGCGTGATTTTCCGTGTTCGTTGATTTCGCGACGGATGAGGGTCTCCTCTTGGTAGTCCAGGTCAAGTTGGTCGAAATGGGGTTGGAGGTTCAGCCCTCGGATGTCGAAGGTGGCTTCCACGATGCATTTCCGGGATTTGTCGAACAGGATGTCGGTGTCGGCGCGGTTGCCCAAAATCAGCGACAATGCACCCATGAGTATGGATTTGCCGGCACCGGTTTCGCCGGTGATGGCGGTCAGCCCTTCATGAAACGGGATTTTCAGAGACCGGATAATCGCATAGTTCTCTATCTGTAAGGAGGTAAGCATAGCTACTGTCTGGATGATGCGGCGTTAATGGCATCGTAGGAGGAGGAGTTGGTGGGGTCAATCTGTTTCATGATGTTGATGACCTGGGTCTTCTCCGACGGCATACCTTCCTTGAAAATGTTGATGATTTCGTCCTTTTTGGTGTTCAGGATGATACGTACGACCGCGAGGTTGGATTTCTGGGCGTTGACCTGCTGCAGCAGTTTCAGGCTTTCGAGGATGACCGCGCGTCCCGCATCGGGAGTCTCATACATGACATCCAAGCCTAAGCGGTGATATTGATAGTAAAAGTCATGTATTTTGCTGTAAGTGCCGTTGTTGAAGTTCTCGGCAATCCAATAGCGGTTGTTCTGTCCGCTTTCCGCCACGCTCCAGCCCACTTCTTTTGCGTTCAGGTTGGCGGTGTTCTGGCATTTGGCAAAATAGGCGGCTCCGCCATTCGGGGAGAAAGAGTCCAGTTCAACGCCGATGAAAAGGTTCAGGTAATATGCGATGATGGCGGTCAGATCTGAAAGTGTGGCGTTCTCGTCATATTCCAGGGGGTCACCGTCCGCATAACGGAATTTTATCTTTTTGTCCTGAAAACTCATCAAGGTGGTCTTGTAGCTTGCCTTGAACACAGGACGTTGAAGTACCAGAGTCATAGTGCCTTCGTATTCGTCGCCGGAAGCCTTGGTGAGGTTGAGGGTCATGGAACATTCGATGCGTTCGTTCTGTTTCAGGTTGTACTGGCACCATTTCCGGTCATGGACGAAGGTGTATATTTTTTGCCGTAATTCATTGAATCTTTGCTGATTGCCAGAGCTTGCGATCTGAGTGGTGTTGAGCGAGATCGAACATTGGAAGTCTTGGGCTTTCAATGTCCCGAGAGAGATGACCAGTAGGAGTATTAGTCCGAATATGCGTTTCATAGTTTTGTTATTGATGAATGTATAATTGCGCTGTTTGAAGGATTTCCGTTGCAATTTCTTGTTTGCTTTTCAGCTCGCTGACGAATTCGCGTCCGTCTTTGCTGAAAATGGTCACCTGATTGGTGGAAGTGCGGAAGCCGGCGCCTTCTGTACGCAGTGAATTAAGAACGATGAGGTCTGCGTTTTTATTATGCAGTTTTTTCTTGGCGTTTTCGATTTCGTTTTCCGTTTCCAGGGCGAAACCGATCAGCAGTTGGTTGTCTCTTTTGATTTTGCCGACTGAGGCGAGGATGTCTTTGGTTTTGACCAGCTCTACAGAGAGTTGTGCGAAATCCTTTTTGATTTTCTCGGGTGCCACGTGTGCGGGCGTATAGTCGGCCACGGCCGCGGACATGATGATGATGTCTTGATTGTCAACCAGTTTCATGCACTGTTGGTACATCTCTTCGGCTGTTTTCACATCGTAGCGAGTGATGTTGCTGTGATGTGCGGTACAGCTGGAGGGACCGGTCACGAGGGCGACTTTCGCGCCTTTGCGGGCGGCGGCTTCGGCGAGGCAGAAACCCATGAGGCCGGAAGAGTGGTTCCCGATGAAGCGTACGGGATCAATGGGCTCGTACGTCGGACCGGCGGTGATCATCACGTTTTTGCCTTGCAGGGAGCGGTCCTCCGAAAGGTATTCGTCCACGGTGTCAAAAATCTCTTCGGGTTCCTGCATCCGTCCGCTGCCGGTGGTCCCGCAGGCCAGGAAGCCATCGTTCGGGGAGAGGATATGGCAGCCGCGCTCCTGCAGGGTGGCGATGTTCTGTTGTACTGCAATGTTGCCGAACATGTTGCTGTTCATGGCGGGGGCGATGAACACGGGCTTTTTGACGGCCAGGAAAAGGGTAGAGAGCGCGTCGTCGGCGATGCCGTGTGAGAACTTGGCGATAATGTTAGCCGTGGCAGGGGCCACCACAAGGGCATCTGCCCATTCTGCCATGCTGATGTGCTCGACCTCCAGCGTGCGTTGAGTGTCGAACATGTCCGTGTACAGTCTGTTCTGCGACAGCGTCTCTATGGTCAACGGGGTGACAAATTGCAGGGCATTTCGTGTGGCCGTGACACGAACTTCATAGCCGTTCTTTTTGAACAGCCGTATCAGCGACAGGGTTTTGTAGGCCGCGATGCCGCCGGAAATGCCTATGACAATATGTTTGCCCATAATCGGTTATTGATCGTCGGAATCCTTGAAATAGATCTGGTCGTTTTCAAATTCGTAAAGCGCCAGCTGGGTGGGCTTGGGAAGCTGTTCGTAGAGTTTGGAGAGTTCGATTTGCTCGCGGTTTTCATACACTTCCTCGCTGGTGCGGTCCTGCGGGGCGGAGAGATGCGAATTCTCCTGGAACTCCTGCTTCAATTCCGCAGCAATCTGATCGGCGCGCTTCGACATAATCACGATGCTCTTGTAGAAGTTGCCCGTCTGCTTGTCGTATTGACGGATATCCTTTGTTTTGGCAAAAAGGTCGATTTTTAATTTTTTGTACTCTAAAGCTTTCATTATTATAACTAATTTGTTGATTTTTTTGCGTATTTTTCCAGTTGTTTGGTTACGTCCTGAGCGATTTTCTCCGTCTCTTTGATGTATTTCGAATCCGGGAAATTGATGCTCATCTTCTCGCAAGCCTCAAGACAAGTCTTAAGGCGTTCCGGTTTTTTCCGTTCGGTGCTTCGCTTGGCGTATTCGTAGTTGTTCAGGACCAGATAATATACCGCTTCCGGCATCAGGGGAGAGTAGGAGTATTTGTTGAAGAAGTTTTTGGCGGCAATGCGGCAGGCCTCGTAGTGGTCGGTGTTGTAGTAAAGTTTCAGTATTTCAAGATCCTTCCGTGCCAGTTTCAGCCGCAAGTCGTCCAGCATCTCGTTACATTCTTCCATGTGTTTGTTTTCCGGATAGGCTTGGAGGTAAGCGTTGATTTGTTCGATGGCGTAATGCGTGTTGGTTTGGTCGAGGTAGTAGTCGGGGCAGGTTTTGTAGATAGCGGAGATACAGTAGTAGAAGGCGTCTTCGGCACGGTCGGAGTTCGGGTAGCGGCGCACGTAGTCGCGGAAGTGGAAGGCGGCCATGTTGAAGTCCCCGTTTTGGAAATACGAGTGTGCAAAGAGGAAGAGGATGGTGTCGGCGCGGGGAGTGCCCAGAGAGAGCGGGTAAAGTTCCTCGAACAGGCCTGCTGCGGAGAGCCATTGGCGATTGTTGTAGTATTTCATGGCGCGGGCGTAGTGCATGTCGAACGATTCGAATGTGACCCGCTTGTTGCTCACGCGGCTGACCGTCTTCTGTTTTGCCGGTTTGGAACTGCCTTTCTGCGTTTGCGTCATGGGTTTGACCGTGTCTGTCTGAGCCTGCGTGTTCGGCACAACAGTGTCAACAGCGCTACAAAAGTCCGCTGCGCACACATCAACCGCGAAGGCTAACAATATGATTAACAATATATTACAAGTCTTCTTTGCCATAGTAAAAAAACCGTGCAAATATAGTATTTTTTTGGTACGCTGGGAGGGATATTTTCGACGTTATTGTCCTCTTGCAGAGACGTTTCAGGAAATGTCTCTACAAAGGGTTCTGAAACGTCTTTACAGGCGTCAAGGAAGGCCTCTGCGATGAGTGGTTTTGTTAATCGAAATTAAGGTCCATGATGGAGTCGCGCTTGGTTTCGTTGCAACCCGACGGGTCACCGATATAGGCGCTTGGAATGATGAAGCTGTAGCCCGACTTCGAGCCTCTGTTCTCGCCAGAAACGACCGCCAGATAAGGCAGTTTCGGGTCGGCATAGACCTTGCTCATGAAGAGTCCGAAAACAGGCATGGCGGTTCTTGCACCCTGTCCAAGCGCGGTGCTGCGGAAGTGTGCGGCGCGGTCTTCGCAGCCCACCCACACGCCGCAGGTCAGCAACGGGGTGTAGCCCACAAACCAGCCGTCGGACTGGTTGTCGGTGGTGCCGGTTTTGCCTGCCAACGGGAAGGAGATGCCGTATTGGCTGCGCAGTCGGCCGCCAGTACCGTAGTCGACGACCCCCTGCATCAGACGCACCGTCTTGAATGCGGTGATCTGATCCATAGCTTCATTGGTCTTCGGCACTTTTGTATAGATGACATTGCCCTCCTTGTCGCAGATGTGCGTGATGAAGATGGGTTCCACATAGACGCCTTGGTTAGGGAAGCAGTTGATGGCACCGACTTGCTCGTATAGTGTCAGCTCGCAGGCTCCCAGGCAGATGGAGGGCACTGCGGGAATCTCGGAGGTCATGCCCATGTTGCGCACGAGGTCGATGACGGCGTTGGGGCCGTAACGTTTCATGAGGTAGGCGGACACTTGGTTGAGGGAATGGGCCAGAGCCTCGCGCAACGGCATCATCTGTCCTTCCTTGTAACCACCCGAGTTGTGCGGGGTCCAGGAACCGCCGGGCGTCTCGATGGTGACCGGCACGTTGGGAACCATGGTGCACGGGTCGAAGTCGCCGCTTTGCATGGCCACGGTGTAGACATAGGGTTTGAAGGTGGATCCGACCTGCCGTTTGGAGAGTTTCACGTGGTCGAACTGGAAATACTCGTAGTTGGTTCCGCCCACGTAGGCTTTCACGTGTCCGGTGGCCGCCTCCACGCACATCAGTCCGCACTGCAGGAACGACTTGTAGTAGCGGATGGAGTCCATCGGGGTCATCACCGTGTCTATCATCCCTTTGTAGCTGTAAACCGTCATGTTGACTTTCTTGTTGAAGATCGCCTCGATTTCGGAATCCGACTTGCCGGCGTCTTTCAGCTGTTCGTAGCGTTCGCTTTGTTTCACGGCTCTCCAGAGGATGTTGTGGGTCTGTTCTTCGCTGATGTTGACGAAGGGTGCGTTTTTGGCACCTTTGATGTGGTTGAAGAACAGAGGCTGGAGGTAGTCGCAAACATGCTCTTTCACAGCGGCTTCCGCATGTTGTTGCATTCGTGAATCGATGGTGGTGTAAATCTTGAGTCCGTCGCAATAGAGGTCATAGCAGGTGCCGTCGTTTTTGGGGTTTTTGCTGCACCAGTCTTTGAGTACCAGTCGGAGGTATTCGCGGAAGTAGGTGGCGATGCCGGCGGTGTGGGCCTGCGACTTGAAGTTGCTCATGTCAATCGGAATCGCCTTGATGGAGTCGAATTGTGCTTCCGTGAGGTAGTTGTATTTTTTCATCTGTCCCAGCACGGTGTTGCGGCGGTCGAGGGAGGCTTGCGGATGGCGGCGTGGACTGTACTTGGAGGGGGCTTTCAGCATTCCCACCAGCAAGGCGGCTTCCTCGGTGTTGATTTGCGAGGGTTCTTTGTCGAAATAGGTGCGGGCGGCAGACTTGATGCCCACGGCGTTGTTGCCGAAATCCACGGTGTTGAAGTACATGGCCAGAATCTCGTCTTTCGAGTAGGAACGTTCCAATTTGGTGGCGACCACCCATTCCTTGAACTTGGTGAACACGATTTTGATTTTCCCGGCGTTCGGGTCGCGCGGGAAAAGGTTCTTGGCCAACTGTTGGGTGATGGTGCTGCCTCCTCCCTTGTGATGGCGGGTGGCCACACCCAAAGCCACGCGGAACAGAGCTTTCACATCGACGCCGGAGTGTTTGTAGAATCGGGAGTCTTCGGTGGCGATGAGCGCGTGTTTGAGCTCGTCGGAGAGGTCGGCGTATTTGCAGTTGGAACGGTTTTCGCGGTAGTAGGTGCCCAAAAGCACACCGTCGGAGGAGATGACCTCCGTGGCAAGGTTGGAGTCCGGGTTTTCAAGCTCCGCGAATGACGGCATGTATCCCATCCATCCCAGCGAGATGAGCAGGAACATCAGACATACCAAACCGAACAAAATGAAATAGACCTTCCAGAAGGTTTTTGCCCATTTCGGGAAGGAGGTTCTTGGCTGTTTCTGTCTTTTGTCGTCTTGCGACGCTCCGGATTTTACAGTGTACATTTTCGCAATTTATTTGAGGCTGCAAAGGTACATAAATTTCGAATACACACAGGCAATTGAAATTGACGCTACTGCATTTCGGTGCTGTAGCTTTTCCCCGGCAGGGCAAACAGCATCCCTTTGAGTTCCAACGAAAGTAGGATTCCGGCAAGCTTCGAAGGTGAAAACTCGGCGCAATGCTCGGCGATTTCATCGATGTTCTTCTTGCCTGTTTCTATAAAGCGAAAGACAAATGCCTCGTCTTCAGATATTTCTGGAAAAAGCTGCGTTTGAACGGGCTGCGTGACAGTGTCCCAATTCATCATCTCCAACAGTTCTTTTCCGGAGGTGACGATGGCGGCGATGTTTTTCCGTATAAGCTCATGACATCCGGCGTGCATATCGTCGAAAACAGAGCCGGGAATAGCAAATATATCTCTGTTGTAGGAGTTTGCGATGTGAGCGGTGATGATGCTCCCGCCTTTAATGCCGCTTTCCGCCACCAAAACGGCGTCTGCCATGCCTGCGATGATGCGGTTGCGCGCCGGAAAGTTCATCCGGTCGGGACCCGTGTTGAAGTCGAACTCACTGATGAGCGTCCCCCCTGCAGCCGTTATTCTCTCCGACAAGTTCCGGTTTGTGGACGGGTAGATGGTGTGCAGCCCGTTTCCCAACACGGAGATGGTGCGCATTCCCAAGTTCAGCGACTCCTCGTGTGCCACCGTGTCGATGCCGTAGGCCAGTCCGCTGACAGTTGTGATGTCGCTGTCTTTGAGCTCGTTGAGGATTTTCGTAAGACTTTTTATACCGTATGATGTCGCGTTGCGCGTGCCTACCACCGCTAGCATTCGGGAACGGTTGAAATCCTCGGCGCCACGAAAATAAAACGACACCGGTGCGTCTGGGCATCGTTTTAATCGGTTGGGGTAGCTGGAATCCAGATAATGGCACATTCTGACGTTATGTTTTTCCATCAGGTTCAGCTCCCGGTCAACTAACGCCCTCAATTTGTCGTTGAGCGATATGCTGATCTGACAACGTTTCCGATGTTGTAATCTTCGTTGCCACGTCTCAGGTGATTCATAAACGTTTTTTGCGGATCCCGCCGCAGTCAGGATTTGTTTGAGGGTGTACTTGCCCAACCCTTCGGTTTTGCTTAATGCGATTCGGTAAAAAATTTCTGTAGGCATTTTTTTTTGTTCTCGGTTAATTTATTTTTATAGTTTTGCATTTTATTTTGGAACTGCAAAGATAATAATTAATTAAAATAAAACTAATAGAAAAAATAATTTTATTAATATGAAGAAAATCAGTTGTTTCGCATTGGCGATAGTGTTTTTGGCCATAGTCTCCTGTCACACAAAGTCAGGCGGATCGGGCATAAAGGTGGAGAACTTTTCCACTGGCAAGGCCGGAGAGATGATCTTGGCCATCGATTCCAACTATTGGTCGAAGAAGGCCATGACCGCCATCTACGATGTGCTGCATCAGCCGCAACCGGCCATAAACCAGATTGAACCGATGTTTGATGTGATCCAGTGCTCCAACGCCGACTACAAGGCGTCGTTCATGCGTCACCGCAACATCGTGCAGTTCGATTTTAATCCAGATTATTCAGGAAACAGCTTTGAAATCGACAAAAATCCCATCACAAACCCGCAAATTCTGGTGAAAATCAAAGGAAACAGTCAGGATTCTTGCCTGAAACTGTTCCTCGCCCATCAGGAGGAGATTGTCAAGGCGATGTATGACAATGACATTGCACGGTTGCAGAACGCCCACCGGAAATTGAACAATCCTGTGATTGAGAAGAAGATCAAGGAAAAGTTCGGGATTTCCATGACAATCCCTGAGGGCTATTTCGTGGGTCGTGAGGAAGAGGATTTCCTGTGGCTGCTTTTCCGGACTCCGAAAAATGATCGGTTCGTCATGATATACAAGTCTCCCCGTTATGCATTGTCGACGGAAAACATTGTGGCGGAGCGAAATCGAATCACGAAAGCCTACATTCAAGGAGCGGTGGCGGGTGCATATCCAGTTGTGGCGGATGTGGAAGGGTACCCCATTGCCAAGGAGATGTCGATTCGGTATCATAATGGATTGGAACTGAGAGGTTTGTGGGCGTCTGTCCGCGACAAAATGGGTGGACCGTTCTATAGTTTCACACAGGTTTCCCCTGACAGCACTTCTTGCCTCACAATAGATGGTTTTGTTTATGCCCCGCAAGAGCATAAAAGAGATTATCTCCGTGAAGTTGAGGCAATTGTGAAATCTATACAATAATTTTATTTTTTTGATGTAACAATTCGGCCTAATCGTGCGACAAATCTGAACGTGACGGTAAAAGATTCGGAACTTCAAGACATTATCAATGGTTGTTTGTCCAATAACCGATTGAGCCAGCGACAGTTGTACGAGCGATACGCGCCGAAGATGTTCGTGGTGTGTCGTCGTTTCGCCAACACAGTCGAAGAGGCGGAGGATATGATGATGGAGGGCTTCATGAAGGTTTTCAAGAATCTTGACCGTTTTCGCGGAGAGAGCCAGTTTGAAACCTGGATGCATTCGGTGATGGTGAACACGGCCATCAGTCATTTCAGGACCGTGAAGAGATTTCGCAACGAGCTGCTTGGGGATATGACAGAGGATGTGCAATTCGTTGAGGAAGAGAGGATTACCACAGAGTTGGAAGCGAAGCAGGTTCTGACGTTGCTGGAACAGATGCCGGAGACCATGCGGATGGTATTCAACCTGAAGGCGGTGGAGGGATACTCTTTCTCGGAAATATCGCGACAACTGGGGAAAAACGAAGGTGCGTTGCGGATTTGTTATTTGCGGGCGCGTAATTGGCTGAAAAAAGCGATGAGGTGATGAAACGATGAGTTTAATGTTGAATACAATATAAAATATGAAGGATATAAAAGATGTTTTGAACGAATATGAAGAGACTCCCTCTTCGGATGTTTGGAATCGGTTGAATGCCAGGCTGGATAAAGAAATGCCGATAGCGGGGGATATGTCCAGGATTCGCCGTGCCAAGACATGGAAATGGACGGCCGCCATCTTGTCGGTTTTGCTTTTGGGAGGAGCTTTGACCGTCGTAATCTTCTTGCATAACCGTGTAAACCAGGATGTTATAGTGGAAAATACAACGGAATCGATTGAAAAACAGGAAGTTGATGTTTTTGTGGAAGCGCCCGATCAGGAGGAAACTGTGGAACAGGAGGCGACTCCTGCCCTTGAGACTCCTGCCAAACCATTGCCTACCCGCAGTGTTGGAGAGGATGCTCCGGAGAAACCTGACGTACAGCCCAGAAGACAGGAGGAAACGGTTGCTACACGAACCAATTCCCGTCAGATAGTGTTGCCGCCCAATTCAACGTTAGCCAAACAGTTGGCCGCCGATCCGGTGCTGAAGAACCTCTCAGACGAAAGTTTGGACTGGTCGTTGCCGGTTCATCTCAGCATTCCCAACCTGTTCACTCCGAATAACGATGGGGTCAATGATTACTTTGTGATTGAAGGACTTGAGAATTATTCGTCTTCGAGACTGGTTGTGCGGGACAAAAACAACAAAGTGGTATATCAAAACGATACGTATAAAAACACATGGGACGGAAGCTCTTGTCCCGATGGAGTTTATAGCTACGAGTTCACGTTTTTGTACAACGGCATAGAAAACCAGGCGACGGGGAAAGTCAGGATTATGAGAAATTAAAATCCTGTTGAGAATAACATTAATGAAAAAGCCCCGATTTTGTCGGGGCTTTTTGGTATTCGTGGAGGCGCAATGCATTGCGCCTCCACAGATAGGGAAATGTTGTTTACCAAGCGAAGAGCGGACGGTCGTGCATCATGTCGTTGACCGTCTTGCGGGTCTTGGCGATGAGTTCCTCGTTCTCCACGTCGCAGAGCACTTTGTCGATCATCTCCACGATGACGGGCATGTCGTTCTCTTTCAGGCCGCGGGTGGTGATGGCGGGCGTACCCACGCGGATACCGGAGGTCTGGAAAGCGGAACGGGTGTCGAACGGCACCATGTTCTTGTTAATGGTGATGTCGGCCTTGACGAGGGTGTTCTCGGCCACTTTACCGGTCATTTCGGGGAATTTCTTTCTCAAGTCTATGAGCATGAGGTGGTTGTCAGTGCCGTTGGAGATCACCTTGTAACCTCTTTCCACGAAAGCGTTGGCCATGGCGTTGGCGTTGAGCTTCACTTGTTTCACGTATTGAGCATAATCGTCGGTGAGGGCTTCGCCGAAAGCGACAGCCTTGGCGGCGATGACGTGCTCCAGGGGACCGCCTTGGCAGCCCGGGAATACGGAAGAGTCAAGGATCTGGGACATCATCTTCACGACGCCTTTCGGGGTGGTTTTGCCCCACGGATTCTCGAAGTCCTTGCCGAGCATGATGAGACCGCCGCGAGGTCCGCGGAGGGTCTTGTGGGTGGTGGTGGTCACGATGTGGCAGTGAGCCACGGCGTTGTTGAGGAGACCCTTGGCGATGAGGCCGGCGGGGTGGGAGATGTCAGCCATCAGGATGGCGCCGATCTTGTCGGCAATCTGACGCATGCGTGCCCAATCCCAGTCGCGGCTGTATGCGGAAGCACCACCGATGATCAACTTCGGTTTCTCGCGGAGGGCAATTTCCTCCATCGTGTCGTAGTTGATACAACCGGTCTCTTCGTCCACTTGGTAAGCCACAGGATGATAGAGGATGCCGGAGGAGTTCACGGGGGATCCGTGTGACAGGTGACCGCCGTGGTTAAGGTCGAGGCCCATGAAGGTGTCGCCCGGTTGCAGGCAAGCCATCAGGACGGCCATGTTGGCCTGGGCGCCGGAGTGCGGTTGCACGTTGGCCCATTCGCAGCCGAAAAGTTGTTTCACGCGGTCGATGGCCAATTGTTCGGATTGGTCAACGATTTGGCAGCCGCCGTAGTAACGTTTGCCAGGAAGGCCTTCTGCATATTTGTTGGTCATAACGGAACCCATGGCTTCCATCACCTGGTCGCTCACAAAGTTCTCGGAAGCAATGAGCTCGATGCCATTGGTCTGACGCTCACGCTCCTGTTGGATAAGGTTGAAAATTTGTTCGTCTCTTTTCATATCTGAAATTATAATGATTTGATAATTAAGATTATACGTTTTGATGTCATCAAATGCAATAATACACTTTTTTCCAATATGAAAAAATCATATATTTGCAGCTCTTATTATGAAGGTATATTTTATGAAAAAGAATATTAGCAAATTATTACTGCTACTATTGATGATGGCGAGTTTTGGAGTGTCTGCGCAGGTGGATACGGCGTTCTGGTTCGCGGTGCCTCGACTGGCGCATGGGCATGCGGGTCGTCCTATCAAATTGTGTGTGGCGACTTTGGATGAGGCGGCCACAGTGACGGTGTCGAAGCCGGCTGCAAGCAGTACCCCGCTGACCACTTTCACGGTACCGGCCAACAGCTCCTACGCTTACGAGCTGGTGGGTAGTTCGGAGACCGCCCTTCAGGGATTTGAATGCGACCCTTATAACACCCCCTTGAATTACGGAATTTATATCCATTCGACGGCCAAGATGAATGCTTATATCGCTGTGCAGAACAATAACAGCGAAATTTACGCCTTGAAGGGCAATAGTGCATTGGGGACGCAATTTTTCATCCCCATGCAATATCAGTATGAGAATGCCTCGTATGGCGGGGAAGCCCGTAACAGTGTGCAAATCATCGCAACCGAGAATAATACTTCCGTGACCATAATTCCTTCCCAGACACTTTACCAAAATGGAGGTTCCGCAAACTCCACTGTTAACGTTACGTTGAATAGGGGGCAAGTGTATAATTTCGCCTCCAACACGCAAACGGCTACCGGGCATCTGGGCGGTACGGTGGTCACTTCCTCCAAGCCGATAGTTGTGGATGTCTCTGATGATTCCGCCACGCCCAACGGCAGCAACCAAGATCTGGTGGCCGACCAAATAGTGCCTGAGGATCTGGCGGGTTATCAATATGTGGTTGTGCCGTCACCATCTGATGCCAACAATTCCACAACAAGTGGGGGTTTGAGCGACTATGCCTTCATCTACGCTTTGGAAGACAATACGAATGTGACGGTCTATTATGAGACTACGGGTGGGAATTTCAGCCAAACACAATACTCAAATTTGATGCGGGGCGACAAACGCGCTTTCCATTTCACCTACAACAAGCCCGCATTTGTGTATAGTTATCACCAAGAAGAAAGTGCGGATGGTTCTATTTCCTATAGTCCGAGCAATGTTTTTGTCTTCCAGGTGACCGGAGCCGGCAATGAGCTGGGCGGCACGCAATTGCCTCACGTCTATTGCACTGGGTCTACGAAGGTCACCTATCGGCCGTTGGCTCATCCGTCTAACCATGAAAAACATCTGTTTCTCACATTGGTGTGTAATGAATTGACTCCGACCGGACAGAATATTCTCAATGGGTTCCAGATCCAGACGAATACAGGTGCGGTGTCCATCGGAGCTTCAGAATGGCATTCGGTGCCGGGCAGCCCTGCCATGCGCTATTGCCAAAAGGATATTTCCAGCAAGGCTACCAGCCAATACATCCAGGTTTCCAATTCAGTCGGAAAATTCCACATGGGTATGATTGACTATCACATGCAAGGATCCGGGTACGATGACTGTTCCATCAGCTATTTCAGCAGTTATACTCCTGGTAGTGAGATACATTGGGCTACGGATATCACCCATTCGGATTATTGTCAAGGCGACACGATATTCTTTGGATTCGACACGATAGATGCTTCTGTCATGCGTATTGTAGGCCCTAATGATTTGGAAATTAACACATTGCCATACCTATTGGAAAATGCCATGCCTGAGAACAGCGGGTTATACACGGTTGTCGCCAACGACTCCCGAGGCTGTCTTATGGAGTCTTTGTACGACACTATAGAGATTACGATACACCCTTCCCAAAGAGAGATGGTGTATGACACGATTTGTCCCGGCAGCGATTATTCCGGCTATGGAATGTATGTTTCCGGTGACCGCACGGGGATTCCGGGTGTCGTTTATGATTCGATCGTCTATCAGTCGACCGGATTCGGGTGCGACAGCCTGTTGGTCCTGGAGCTCACCGTTCGTGACAGTGTTTTTGGCGAATTTGATTATAAGGCTTGCAAGCAGTACACATGGAACGGCCATACCTATGTGGAGTCGGGAAACTATTACCAGACGTTGACTGACATGCACGGCTGTGACAGTTTGGTCACCATGCATTTGGAGATTGTGGAGCCGGAGGTGGAAATTGTCACTTCTGGCGATGATTTCTGTGAGTTTGGCGAGCTTGTGTTGACGGCGGTGTCCGATTTTGAGCAATACGAATGGAATACAGGCGAGACCTCGCCGAATATCTCTGTCACAGAGCCGGGCTTGTATACGGTGACAGTCAGCGATGGCGATTGTCAGGCATCAGACCATTTCACTATTCCGTCGTGTGAATTCCAACTTTTCATTCCCAATACCATAACCCCGTCCAAAGCTGATGACTTGAACGACTGCCTGTCTATCCCTGGATATGTGCACCGTTTTATCAGTGAATTTGACATAGAGATTTTCAACCGTTGGGGAGAGCTGGTTTACAAAACCAACGACATCAATTTCCGTTGGTGTGGTGAAGAAGTCAATCTGTCAAACGTCTATATGTATATTATCCGGGTGTCTAATCTGGATGGCAAGCCGTTTGTGTATAAGGGAACGGTGACGGTGTTGTGATGAGAGGGTAAGAGGACTAGTTATTAAGATTATAAATATGAAAAGGATCGCAATGTTATTATGTGCAGTGGTGATGCTGTGCTGTGGTTGCCAGCAGAAGGCTGCGGAGTCAACGAAAGCCGTTGAGGAAAATGTTAAGAGTACAACTATGGAAGATTTATTGACCAGACGCAGTGTTCGTAGTTACACTGATGAAATTCCTCCGATGGAGGTGATTGAAGAAATCTGCAAAGCAGGCACGTATGCCCCGACCGGCATGAACCGCCAGAGTCCGATCATTATCGCGGTGACGAACCGTGAGATGCGCGACCGCCTCAGCAAGCTGAACGCCGCCGTGATGGGTGCCGACAACGACCCGTTTTATGGTGCTCCCGTGGTGCTGGTGGTGCTTGCCGACAAGAATGTGCATACCTGTGTTGAAGACGGCAGCTTGGTGATGGGTAATTTGATGAATGCCGCCCACGCCAAGGGTCTCGGCTCCTGCTGGATTCACCGTGCTAAAGAAGTCTTTGAAAGCGAAGAGGGCAAGCAGATTCTCGCCGACCTCGGCATTGAAGGCGATTACGTGGGTGTCGGCAACTGCATCCTCGGCTATACTGCCGGTGATTATCCTGAAGCCAAACCCCGCAAAGAGAATTGGGTGTATTGGGTGAAGTAGCTATTAGCTTTTAGCTATTAGCCAACAGCCAATAGCCAATAGCCAACAGCCAGAAAAATCACTGTCTTTTATCCTACGTCTGTGCGTTATCTCCTACATCCTCTCTTATATCACGGGTTGTTGCCGGAAACGTTCAACAACCCGTTTGATTATGTGCCGCATCCCGTGTGCGAGGCGGCGGTAGCGGATTTGTTACCGCAAGTTGAGGAATTGATGCGCGGAAATCCTGAAGGAAAGATGTTCGGGGTTTTGGTCGTGACGAAAGAGGAAAAACTGTATTATTTGGCAGCCTTTTCGGGGCAGCTGTACGACAAGTCCGTGCTGCCCGGTTTTGTGCCGCCGGTTTTCGATTTCCTCGCGCCCGACGGCTATTTCAAGAGTCATGAGGCAGAGATAACGGTTGTTAATCAGAGAATTTCAGACATAGAATCGGGTGGGGATTATTTGCAGGCAAGAATGTTTTTGCGGCAAACAGAAGCGGAGGCTGAAGAGTCTATCTCGAAAGCAAAAGCTAATATGTTGAAAGCCAAAGAGAATCGAGATGCTGTGCGTTCTCAAAAGACGCTTTCGCCTAAGGAGGAGGCCGCTTTGGTGAAGGAGAGCCAGTTCCTGAAAGCGGAGCTGCGACGGGTGAAACAGCGATGGGCGGCACAGTTGGAAAAGGCAAGAGGAGCGGTTTCCGTTTATGAACAACAGATCGAAACGCTTGCGAGCCAGCGCAAAAAGATGTCGGAGGCTCTGCAGAACTGGTTGTTTGAACACTTCGTGATGGTGAATTACCTTGGCGAACGTCGTAATTTAATAGACATTTTCCGTGATACCGTGCAGCAGTTGCCTCCTGCGGGTACGGGCGAGTGTTGCGAGCCGAAACTGTTGCAATACGCTTACACGCACGGACTTAAGCCCGTCCAGATGGCTATGTTCTGGTGGGGGAAGTCCCCCGAGGGGGAAATTCGTCACCATTTGCATTACTATCCCGCCTGTTCGGGCAAATGCAAGCCTGTTTTGACCTATATGTTGCCGCCGGAGGTGCTGGCTTCAAAAGCCAAAGGTGCTCTTGCCGAAAAGTTGGAAATCGTCTACGAGGATGATGACTTATGGGTGGTGAACAAACCTTCCGGAATGTTGAGTGTGCCTGGAAAAACGGATCGGGAGTCGGTGATATCAATACTGCAAGGCCGTTGCCAGGAAGAGGAATCCCCTTTTGTGGTTCACCGTCTGGATATGGATACGAGTGGGTTGATGATAGTGGCGAAGCATAAGTCGGCGCATTATCGTCTTCAAAAACAGTTCAAAGACAGGGAGATACATAAGACTTATAAGGCTGTTTTGGATGACGATCCGTTGCCATTAGGCGAGGAAGGGCGTATTGAATTGCCGCTTGCACCCGATATAATGCACCGTCCATTTCAGAGGGTGGATAAAAAGCACGGTAAACCAGCTGTGACGCTGTATCGCGTTGTTGGAGAACATGTTGTGGAGTTGCATCCACTCACGGGCCGCACTCACCAGTTGCGCGTGCACTGCGCCCATTCGGAAGGGCTCGGTCGTCCCATTAAGGGCGACAATCTCTATGGCCATCGGGCGGACAGGCTATATCTCCATGCTTCCCGTATCGTATTCTCGCACCCGAAGACGGGGGAGAGGGTAGAAGTGAGCAGCGAAAGCGCTATTTTTCCAATGCCAAGCTAATTCTTTTGCGGTCGATTTCGACATTTTCCACACGCACCATGACCTTCTGGTTGAGGTGAACCACTTCTGACGGGTCGGATATGCGTCGGTCGCTCAGACGGCTAATGTGGATGAGACCGTCCTGATGCACACCGATATCAACGAAGCATCCGAAATTGGTGATGTTGGTGATGATGCCGGGCAGCACCATGCCGATGCTCAAGTCATTGATTGTATGTACGTTTTTGTCGAACTCGAACATTTCGAATTGGGTGCGGGGGTCGCGGCCGGGTTTGTCAAGCTCGTTCATGATATCTTGCAGGGTGGGCATCCCGACCGTTTTGGATATGTAGTTTTTCAGTTTGATTTGTTGCCGGAGCTGTTTGTTGGCCATGAGGTCGGCCACTGAACAGTTAAGGTCAGCGGCCATTTGGTTGACCACGCGATAACTCTCGGGATGTACGGCGCTGGCGTCCAGCGGGTTCTCGGCGCCACGGATTCTCAGGAATCCTGCGGCTTGTTGGAAGGCTTTGGCTCCGAAACGGGGCACTTTCATCAGCGATTCGCGAGAGGGGAAAGCGCCGTTTTCGTTGCGGTAGTCCACAATGTTCTGTGCCAAAGCCGGGCCGACTCCGGACACGTACGACAGCAGTTGTTTGCTGGCCGTGTTCAGCTCTACGCCCACGTAGTTGACGCAGCTTTCGACGGTGGTTTGCAGGCTTTCCTGCAGCATTTTTTGGTTCACATCGTGCTGGTATTGTCCCACCCCGATGGATTTCGGGTCAATCTTCACCAACTCGGCCAGAGGGTCCATCAATCGGCGGCCGATGGAAACCGCGCCGCGCACCGTGACGTCGTAGTTGGGGAACTCCTCGCGGGCCACGGGCGATGCCGAATAGACGGATGCGCCGCTTTCGTTCACCATGAAAGCTTTGACATCCCGCTCGAAGGGAATGTGCCGGACGAAATTCTCCGTCTCGCGGCCGGCGGTGCCGTTTCCGATGGCGATGGCATCCACTTTGTACTGGAGCACCAGCCGTTTCAGCTTGTCGGAGGCGAGCTTATACTGTGCCACCGGCGGGTGTGGGTAGATAGTCTCGTTGTAGAGCAATTTGCCTTGCGGGTCGAGAATGACGACTTTGCAGCCGGTGCGGAAGCCCGGGTCGATGGCCAAGGTGGTGACTTGTCCCAACGGGGCCGCCAACAGCAGTTGCCGAGCGTTTTTCGTGAAGACAGCGATGGCCTCTTTGTCCGCTTTTTCCTTGTAGAACTTGCGCATTTCCGTTTCCATCTGAGGTTGCAGAAGTCGTTTGTAGGAGTCGGCGGCCGCCATCCAGACCTGTTGCGCGGAATTGCTGTTGTTCTTGACGATACGGCGTTTCATGTCCGCGAGAGTGCGTTCCTCGTCGGGAGCGATGTGCAGGCGGAGGATACCCTCCTCTTCCCCGCGGAACATGGCCAGGATGCGATGTGACGGGGCTTTGGCCAGTAACTCTTCCGCATGGTAATAGATGCGGTATTTCTCGTCCTCATCGATTCGGTCGGGGATTTGTTGGGAGGAAATCCGGCTGTAGCGGAGGAATGTGTCTCGCAACCGTGCCCGGATGTTGGGGTTTTCGCTGACTTTCTCGGCGATGATGTCGCGGGCTCCGGACAAGGCTTCCTCCACGGAGTTCACGCCTTTCTCTTTGCTGACGAATCTGGCGGCTTCGCGCTGCAGATCCAATTGCCGTTGCGCCCACAGCAGTTTTGAGAGTGGCTGCAGCCCTTTCTCGATAGCCACGGATGCGCGGGTTTTCCGTTTGGGTCGGTAGGGGAGATACAGGTCTTCCAAGACGCTCATGCTCTCCGCCTCTTCGATTTGTTTGCGCAGCTCGGGGGTGAGCTTGCCCTGTTCGGCAATGGAATCCAGGATGGCGGCACGGCGTTTGTCCAGTTCCAGCCACTTGGCGTACAAATCCTTGATATTCCCGATCTGCACTTCATCCAAAGAGCCGGTGACCTCTTTCCGATATCGGGAGATAAAGGGGATGGTGGCGCCGGTTTCCAGCAAATTCAGTGTGTTTTGCACTTGCTCCTCTGTCAATTGGAGCGCTTGTGCAATCCGTAAGGCATAGTTTTGTTCGGACATAATTTTGGCTCTTAGCTATTAGCTTCTGGCCAATAGCTAAGAGCCAAAAGCTAATAGCCTGAAAATAATTATTCGTTTACGATTTCAAGCAGTTCGATGTCAAATTCCAGCGGAGAGTAGGGCGGGATGCCGCGGGTGCCTTCGCCGTAGGCCATGCTGGAGGGGATGAGCACGGTCACCTTGTCGCCGACTTTCATTTCGGACACCACAGCGTCCCAGCCAGGAATCACCTGACCAGCTCCCACTGTAAAGGAAAACGGTTCACCGCGTTCAACGGAACTGTCAAAGACGGTGCCATCCGTGAAACGACCCGTATAGTGGACTTTCACGGTCTGCAAAGGTTCCACCTTGGCGCCATTGCCTTTCTTCACTGATTTCAAATAAACGCCCATCGGGGTCTGTTTCATACCCGGGTGTTTTTGCAGATATTCGTCAATTTCCTCCACCTCTTTCACTTTTCTCTCATCCAGTTGAGCCTCGAATTCCGCTTTAGCCTTTTCATAATCCGCTTTTTTCATCATTCCATAGAGTTTCACGTCGAGGTAGAGCGGATCATCGCCGAATTCATATTCCTGGGCGGGGTTCATCATCTTTTCGAAGAACTGTTTGCCGTCGAGGATGAAGGTGGCGCTGTCACCCACATGCATCATGCGGATAGCCTCAAAAAGATCGCCGGAGTAGAGGGAATCCATCAGCATCTCATTCGGCATCATAGGAATGAGAAGGGAGTCGCCAGCCCGCAGGGACATCAAAACGCCTACCAGGTCACCGGTTTTCGGTTGGTCTGCCGTGTCATTCTGTTCATGGAACTGATAATATAAGCCGGAAGTATGTTTTTTAAATCCCTTGTATTTGCTACATGCTCCGAGTGAGAGTAAAAGGGTCGCTGCAATCCCGAAAAGGATCAATTTTGTTACGTTTTTCTTCATTTTTTCTTTTTTCTGTGATTAATATTGATTTTTATTTTAAAATTCTCAGCAATTCGACATCATATATCACCGGGGTGTAAGGAGGTATGTGGAAAATCTCGGTCCCCTTATCCCCAAACGCATACGAAGAGGGAAGGATAACCGTCACTTGGTCGCCGACACACATGTTCTCCACCATGACATCCAACCCTCGTGCCACCTGTTCCTTTCCCACCTCAAAAGTGAGGGGGTGTTCGGCATTCATGCAGCTGTCGAATTTGGTGTTGTCCAGCCGGTATCCGCGGAACAATATCTGCACGGTTTGGTTTTTCTCCGGTTTTGGTCCCGAGCCTTTCTTGTTCCATGTGCAGTAGAGGCCGCGAGTCTGGGTGGAGATATGTTTTTGAGACACATAGTCCAAAATCAGCGAATCTTCAATATGTCGTAACAATTTTTTCTGTTCATTGTAACGTTCCTCAGCTTTTTCCAGGTCCTCCTTGGGCAAGATTTTCAACAGCTTGAGATCCACGTATATGGGGGCTTTGCCATAAGGATAATCCCCCATGCCTAGGAACTGGTCATAAAATTGGGGCCCGTCGAAGATGAAAGTGGCGCTGTCGCCCAAATGCATGTTGCGCAATGCGCAGAAAATGTCGCCTCGGTAAAGTTCATCCACCAGCATGTTGTTTTGGGTCATCGGAGAGATCACCGTGTCTTGGGTGCGCAGCCCCATGTTGACCACCACGAAATCACCGGTTTGCGGCTGGATATTGTTCTCGTTGCAGGTGAAATAGTGGTAATAATATCCCGAAGAGTGATGTTTGAATCCATCGTATTTCCGGCAGGAAACCGCCGCCAGACAAACCAGAATGGACAAAGCAGATAATGTAAAGAGCTTGATTTTCATCGTTTTAATTATAAAGGTTAGGGATATAGGTATTTGTGGAGGGATTATGAGTGTTTTCCGAAATCTTGATTTCCATCATGACCGGCTGGAGACCCTGGATACGGTCGCCGTCGCCGGCCACACCGTAAGCCAGATAGGAAGGGATGACCAGGCGGGCTCTGGCGCCCGGACGCAACAACTGAACCGCCTCGTGCAGGGCGTCAATCTCCTCAGACCGGTTCACTACAAAGTGTTTCATGCCTAGGCTGTCGGAACAGTAAATCATCTCACCGGAAAGCAGGAAAGTGCGGTATTCCAGTGTGACGGGATCGTTCTCCTTGTAAAGTTCTCCGTTGCCAGGGCTCAACACTTCGATGTAGAGTCCTGTGGGTGTGCGCTGCATATCCCATCCGTAGCGTTTCAAGAACATTTGAATCTCTTCGTTCTCACGACGCATGATGTTCTTGTTGCCCTCCACGTATGGATCGGCTTTTTCCTCTTTTTCCGCATCCGACGACACGACCACGCTCCCCGTGGCGTTTTGCCGGTGGCATGAGAAAAGCACGCCGGTGAATAATGCCAAAAGAAGAATAAACCAGAATTCGCGTGTTTGTTTAAGATTGTTGCGCATTTTCCCGTACTGCTTTTTCAAAATGAGCAATGGCTTCTTCCATTGTGCCGTAAAAGAAGGCGCCGGCGGCGTTGGCGTGTCCGCCCCCTTCGAAGTATTTGCGTGCAAAGAGGTTGACGTCTACAATTCCTTTCGACCGGAAAGAGACCCTGATTCGGTTGTCACGCTCCGTGAAGAATGCCGTGTAGTGTACGATTCCCATAGATAGTCCGTAGTTGACAAACCCTTCTGTATCACCGATTTGGAATCCATTTTCCTTCAAGTCCTTTTTGGTCAGGTACATGTAGGAAGCCCCGAATTCTGGCATCACCACCATGCGCTGTGACAAAGCCAGTCCCAACAGTTTCATGCGGCTCTCGGTGTAGTTGTCATAGACTTTACGATGGATTTCCTCACCGTTGATGCCCGCCTCGATCAGATTGCGCAACACGGTGTAGGATTTCGGGTAGTCGCAGGTGTAGGACATGGAGCCAGTGTCGGTGATGATCCCCACATAGAGGCATTCGGCAATATCTTTGGAAATAGGTTTTCCAGGGGTAAGATATTGATACAGAAAATCATATACTAACTCGGAGGCAGAAGTGGTAAGATGTGTGGAGTACATCACATCGCATTTGATGTCGGGTTGTACATGATGGTCAATCAGTACCTTGAAGTGTGTGGACTTGGCAATGGCGTTCTGGAGGTCCTGGCCGGCGCGGCGCGGGGCGTTCATGTCGACGATGAAAAGCATGTCGGCGTTGCGGATGCGTTTGCGTGCCTCCACGAGATTCTCCTGCGCCACGATGATTTGCTCTGCGCCGGGCATCCATTGCAGGAAATTCGGGAACGGGTTGGGTGAAATGACCGAGGCCTCATATCCCTCGTCCTGAAAATAATGGTAAAGGGCCAGCGCACTGCCCAAAGCGTCACCGTCCGGGTTGAAATGGAAGACAATGGCAATGGTCTTTGTCTCTTTCAGCGCAGCCTGAATTTTCTGTATATCCTGTTCTTCCAACGTATCAGATTTTGAGGGTGCAAAGATAGTAAAAATATTGTCATGTTTGGCTATTAGCTATTGGCTTTTAGCTATTGGCTTTTAGCTATTGGCTATTGGCTATCGTTAAAGTTCCCGTTTTACGATGCGGGAGAGCATAGGGATGCGCCATCGTTCGGGGATGATTTTGGTCAGAAAGTAGCTGAGCGGGTTGAGGATGATCTGCCGTTTGCCGCGGAGCATCCCGTCGATATATTTGCGGGCGATGTCGGAGGTGGATTTCAGGGTGGCGCGGCCGAAGAAGCCCTGCTTGGCGATGCGGGCACTCACTTCGGTGTTAGTGGCCATCGCGCCGGGCGCGGCCAGCGTGACCGAAACACCCGTGCCTTTCAGCTCCTCGCGCAAACTTTTCGAAAGGGCGTGGACGTAGGCTTTGGATGCCGGATAGACCGTCTTGTAGGCGGTGGCGGTGAATCCTGCCATGCTGCCGACATTTAAGATGTGGGCGGGTGTGTTTTGTTGCAGATTCTGGAGCAGGGACTTTGTCAAAATGGTGGTACACAGAACGTTGAGGTGGAGAATTCGCAGCAGGTAGTCCATGTCGGCGGTTTCGATGGCTCGGCTGCCGCCGGTGCCCACGTTGTTGACGAGGATACTTATCGGGTATTCTTTCGCGATGGATTCCGCCCATTCCCGCACCGCGTTTTCATCGGATAGATCCACAATAAAAGACAGGCAATCAACAGAATAGTGCTTTGTTATCTCTTCGCGTACCGTATGCACGGCATCGGTGGAGCTGACCAAAAGGGTAGGGTAGCCCCGCCGCGCCAACTCCGCGGCGATTTTCCGTCCCAATCCCCTGCTGGCTCCCGTCACCACCGCATATCTTTTCTTTGTTTCCTCGTTATTCATCGCTTCATCGCTTCATCGTTTCATCGTGTCATCGTCTTCCGGTAGCACCTCCTTCTCGCAATCACCTCCGAATCGTATTTCTGCCAGATGCGGGCGGCGATGTTGTTTTCGAGTTGCTGTGAGGTGTAGGCGTATTCGAAGCCGTGGCGCAGGAAGGCCTCGTGGAGCTGTTTGTGGTAAATAGCGTGGATGCCGGTGTGCGCGTATTCGGGCAGCACGCCCGTGAGCAGCAGATCGACGTTTTTGTTCTTGCGGAGTGCGTGCAGGATATGGAACGCCCCGAACGGCCACATCTTCCCGTTGGCTTCCTTGAACGCTTTGTTCAAAGAGGGGATGCTCATGGCAATGCCGACTAAACGGCCGTTATCATCTTCTAAAAAGGAAACCAGATCCAAAATCCCGAGGGAAAGGTTTTCGTCAATAATCCAGGTCATCTCCTCATGGGTGAGCGGGATGAAGTTGAAAATGTCGTGGTAACTTTCGTTTAGGACTTCCAAAAAAGCGTAGCCGTCCCTTTTCAACTGTTCCTTGTCCTTGATTTCGCGCAGATGCACATGATATTTCTTGCCTAAAAGGTCGGCCATGCGGGAAATGCGTTCGGAAACGGGCGTGACTTTCACCTTGTACTGGATGTAGTCCACTTCTTTCTCAAAGCCCATAAGATCCATGTATTCAGGATAATACGGGTAGTTGTAGTCGGCGCCGAGGGAGGTGAGGTGGTCGAAGCCCTCTACCAGCATAGCTTGTTTCTCCATGTTGGAGTAGCGTGACGGACCGCAGATTTCCTCCAGACCTTGCGACTTTCCCCATTCTTCCACCGTCTGGAACAGCTTTTGGGCCACTTCGAGGTCCTCAATGACATCGAACCAGGCGAAGCGGATGCGTTTTTGTCCCTTGATTTCGTTGCATCGGTGGTTGATGATGCCCGCGATGCGCCCGATGATTTTGCCGTCGCGAAGGGCGAGCCACATCCGTAAGTCGCAGAAAGCCAGTGCGGGATGCTTGGTCAGCAGCTTCTCCTCTCCCTTGTCCAACGCTGGCACGTAATAAGGACACGACTTATACAGTTCTCGCGGGAATTGTATAAACTTTTTCAACTCCTCACTATTTTTAACTTCTTTTATTTCAATAGTTTGTGCCATAATCAGAAGTTTTAATCAGCGAGCAAAGATACTAATTTTTGTGATTAGTGAATTGTGAATAGTGATTTGTGAATCGTTTTATTGTTGTCCAAAAAAGTGTATTTTTGCCCCCATCAATTGAAATTAGCAACAAAAGATATGGAAAACCCCAAATTCATCATCACCATCAACCGTGAATTCGGCTCCGGCGGCCATGAAATTGCCCGGAAGCTCAGCGAACTGCTCGACGTGAAGTTCTATGACAAAACGTTCCTCGCTACCATTCGCGAAAAATTCAATCTTACCGAAGAGGAAGCGGAGAAAATCAAAGCGGAGAAAACCAACTGGTGGTCAGAGTTCTGCCGTTTCTACCAACAGTTCGGCATTGCTACCACTTACACTCAACAGCCCAGTGAGGTGACTTCCCAACAGCTCTACTATGCAGAGGCCAATGCCCTGCGCGATCTTGCTGAGCATGAGTCCTGCATCGTGGTCGGTCGTTCTGGCTTCCATGTTTTCAAGGACACCCCCGACACTGTCAAAATCTTCCTCATCGCCGATATGGAGCATCGTGTGAAGCGCATCATGGAAAAGTACAAAGTCGATGAAAAGGAGGCGCGCAAACTGATTGATGACATTGACAAGGCCCGTGAGAATTACACGAAGACTTTCGCTGGGAAATCCCGCTACGACGCCCGCAACTACGATCTCGTCATCAATGTCACCCCCTTCACCACCGACCAGGTGGCGCAGTTCCTCGCCTATAACCTCCGGCTGAAATATAAGACAAAGTAGAGACGATTTGCACATTGTTAGCAGATTTTTATCCTTTTGCGTTTTCTTTTCATTCAATTCACAAAAAAATGTATTTTTGCCCCAAAATCATTCACCAATAAAATCGAAACATTATGGGAAAAATCAACGATTTGAAAGAACAGGCATTGGCCACGTTGCGTGGTAAATGGGGCTCTTTTGTGGGGCTCACGTTTCTATACATTCTGCTGGCTGGCATAGCCTCTACCACCACTCAGTTCGGCAGTATTTTCACGGGTAGTTCTTTTACCACATTGGCCATAGTGATGACTGGTTCAGGAGTCTTGTTGACTCTTCTGGCTTTGCCGCTGCAATATGGCTACTATGTTGCATATTTGAATTCTTCCCGTCAGGATTTGCCTGCTGACATCGGGGATTTGTTCTGTGGCTACAAACGTTTTTGGAAAGTGTTAGGCACCTTTTTGCTGATGATGCTGGCAGTGATCGGTGGTTTCATCTTGCTTGTGGTTCCCGGTATCATCCTTTGTTTTGCATACGCGATGGTTCCATACGTGTTGCGTGACAACCCCGAGCTTTCCTGCACAGAAACGCTGGCCAAGAGCCGCGAGATGATGAAAGGTCACAAATGGGAACTGTTTGTTCTTTATCTCAGCTTCATCGGCTGGGCCATCCTTTGTGTGTTCACCTTCTTCATCGGTTTTCTCTGGCTTACGCCCTATATGCAGATGACCGAGACCAAATTTTACGAGAAACTCCGCGCGGAATACGAGGGCTTCGGCGAAGAGGAAATGCCTTTGCAAGAGGAGGTTGCGCCTGTGGAAGATGACGAATAATATAGTTCCGTTGTAGAGACGTTTCGTGAAACGTCTCGATGCGGACGCGATGAATCGCGCCCCTACAGGGTGGAAAACACGATTTTCAGCGGCGCTTCCCATTCTCCCATCATCGCCTTGAACTTCTTCGACGATTTGGCGGAAATGCCCTCTTTGGGCAGACTTAACGTCCTTGTAATCATTATCGTATTACCGCCCACCACAACATCAATCAGGAGTTTGGCGCCCTCCACGGTGATTTCTTTGTGTGAAGTTTTCGTCAGACAACGGACGTTGGCAGGCAATTTGACGGCATAACCGTATTTCTCGCTCGATTCTTTCGTGTCCACATCGTATTTGCGGTCGTTGTGGATGTTCACGGAACGTATCGGTGTGCCATATTGACCGTCGTCGATGGTCATTTCGTAATATTTGCCCGTGAGCTGCGAGACGGACACTTCAGTGGCTCCGGTTCCATGCACTAGCAGATATTTCATCTGTGGCGATTCCACTTTCTGTTCCATTTTCACCACCGGATCATCCAATTTTCCGCTTTCAATCGTGATTTCGGCCACTCTTTCCACGGAAATGGGCTGCGCCGTCACATTCTCTATTTTGCCGTCCTGCATGATGAGTGTGGCGGGCGCGAAGAAAGCGTCCAAACTCAGTTCTTCAATCTCGTTAGCAGAAATATAATCGGTTGCTCCATTTCGTTGGATGCGCACAACGGTCTTCAAATCAGAGGCTAACGAGTTTCCCATAAACGCTAATTGCGCATCGTTCCCCAAACTTTGCAATACGCCCGCCAACAGGATGTTCTTCTCGATCGGCAACGCGCAGTTGCTCTCCCACACCTGCTGCGGCGAGGCGAACATATAGTTCAACACACTGGCGTCCAGATGGTTGGTTTGGATGTTGTCGTGGATGTAATCCCTGACGTACAAAATCTTGTCCATGACGTTCATCTCATCCGTGAAACGACTCTTGAAAAAGTCTGTAATCTTCTGATTGTCAAACTTCTGCATCGAGTTCTGTTGTGCCATCTTGCCAACCAGATTCTCCGCTTTGTCCATCGTGAAGAACGTCAGCGAGGCATACACACTCGGGAAGAGATACTCGTCGGTGGGACGCTCCGGCAAATTTGAAAAAGTATAGACCGTGGTGACGAAATCCTTGTCTGTGGTTTCCGTCTTCGTGTAAACGAGATTCTCCCCGTTGAGCTGGAATTTCGCGGGCTTGTAGTCCGGCGTGGTCACGCTGACCACATATTTCTCCACCGGCACCTCCTCCTGCAAATCCACCTTTTCCAACAATTCTTGGAAGAAGAAGTTCTTGGAACGGATGGTGTAGTCGAGGACGATGACAGCGTCGTACTCCAATGCCGTGTGGGTCACCACCATGGTGCGGATGCCGTTGAGCCGCTCGCATTTTGTGCAGCCCTCCGGCAACATTGGGTTGAAGGCGTTTTCGGGCGTCTCCACCTTGCTGCCGTCTTTACGGATGGTGTAGGCCTCGTTGATGATGAGCTCCTGGAAGTCAGGGTTGTACGTGATGAACGTCTCCCCGAAATGGTCGAACGTCATCCGCGTGAAAATCTGCAGCTCCGTGCGCTTGCGGAACTCCGTGGAACCGTCGGTGTTCAACGTGTAACTCTCGGAGATGAGCTTATAGACGGCGTCCTTTTCGGGGGCCTTGGCCATGACGGTTGACATGGCGCATATTGCGATGATTATGAGTATGTATCTTTTCATTTTTTGTTTGTTTTTGTCGTTATTGCTGCTTCCGCAGTCCGGAGCAGTCTCCTATGTCAACCCCCACACTGCGCTTCGCTTGTGTGGGGTTATTAGCGTTTCGCGCGTCTTGTCTTACCCCCCCTGCCCTTCGGGCATCCCCCCTAAAGGGGGGAATGGTGCTTCGACCGAGACATTTTCGTTTAATTGCTAACTGCTAACTACTAACTGCTAACTACTTGATGAACACCACGGGATTCCCCATGTACCCCCGCTGGCACTGCACCGCTTTGCGGAACGCGGGCCATTCGGAGGCGTCATAGACGCGTTTGCCGAGGGAGATGGTTTCGTTGAACGTCACCATGTTGTAGCCGATGGTGTAGCCGCCTTTGAATGAGATGGATGGCGTTACGAACTGCTGGGCCGGGGGCGCGCTCACGCGGGTGTAGCCCGACGGCACCTTCATCGTTTCGCTGATGGCGACGTAGCGCGAGCAGCGGTCGGTGAAGGGGTAGTCGCGCTTTTCGAGCCCCGTGTTGTAGTAGAGATGGCGCATGGCGAAGGTGTAGAATCCGTTGGCGAGGAACGGCGTGGCGATGACCTCGTTGTCGGTAACGACCGCGTAATCCGGGATTTCGAACGTGTAGGTAATCTTCACGGGCTGCTTGAGGTAGTCGTCTTCACTGGTGTATTTCACGCTCTTGAGCTTGGCGTTCGGGTACTCTAGGTAGAACATCTCCTCCACGCTGCGCCGCCATTTCGTGCGGAAGCCGTGGAAGACACCGCGCACGGTGCGGTCGCTCTGTCGGTCGGCGGTGATGGTTACCGTGCCCTTCAGCGTGCCGTTCTTGGTGACCTGCGTGTTGGCGGTCATTCTGACGTAGTGGTTTTTCGGGTCGGAGACGGGCGTGAGTCCCAACTTCGCGCCGTTGGGAAGCCCCATCAGGTAGTTTTGCTGCTGCTCCGCGCTGGACCAGAGCTCGCCGCGCACGCCCGGAACCCACGTGGGGTCGAGGAGCTGGTAGTTGCCGTTGCGCCGCTGCACCACCGTGATGCAGTGGTTGAACTGGTCGGCAGGGATGTCCTCGATGCGCTCGCCGGCCATCGTCATCGCGGCGTAGGCCTTGAACCCGGCCGCCCGCAACATGCCGATGAGCATTCCGGCCTTGTCCTTGCAGACGCCGCAACGGTCGCGGAAGGTCATCTCGCACTTGTGGAGCGTGAACCCCTCGCCCTCACCCATCGAAATGCCGGAGTAGCGCACGTTGTCGGCCACCCAGTGCGTGAGGATGTCCAAGCTGTCGTTCTCGGTCTTGGCCGGCTTCAGCAGCTCATCGACCTTTGCTTGGATCTCCGGTGTGGCCTCGAAACTGCCGAAGTCCTCGTTCACGCCGTAGAACCACATCGACTTGGCCTCCCAGTCTTTCGCGGTGGTCACGATGAGCTTCGGCTCGATGTCGTTGTTTGCCACCGTGTAGCGCGGGGTCTTCAGCGGGAAGTAGTCCTTGTTCTCGAAAGTGAAGATAGTGCGGTCACCGTCCTTCTTCGTTTTCACGCTGACGTTGCCGTTATAAATTTTGTATTGCAAGTTCTTGCTCGTCAGCACACTGACCTGATACACTTTCTCCTTCACGGGTTGGTTGTTCCAGAAGGGGACGATGTCGTAGAAGTGGCCGCGCATGGGCGGGATGTACTTCGCGTCGGGGTCGTCGCCTTGCAGCAGGGCGTAGGTGAAGCCCTTCTTGTAGGTGAGGAACTCCACCTCGTCGCCGGGTTCAAGTCGGCCGAGGGCGACCATCTTCTGCCGCGCGCCCCAGTAGATCATGTGGGCTGGGGCGGGGTAGTCGCAAACCATGAAATCGGGGTGCTCCTCGGTGCCGTCGTGGCGATAGACGACCACGTCACGGATCTCGCAGTAGGCCGACAGTGGGTCGTAATCGACGATGACGGTGTTGTAGTCGCGCCCGCCGGCATCGCTCAAGATCCGGTAGCGCTGGTGGTTGACGTAGTGGCTGAGCCCGTTCTCCTCCATGCGCACGGTCATGCTGTCATAGAGGGTCACGCGGTCGTAGCCGGCGTAGGGATTGCTCTCCTGCGCGGTGGCTGCCATGCCGAGGCACAGCAGCATTGTTGATAGTAGGGCTCTTATGTTCATAGTGGATGGGTGTTCTTTTTGGGGTGTCCCCACACTGCGCTTCGCTTGTGTGGGGTTATTAGCGCTTCGCGCGTCTTGCCCCTTCGGGGACCCAGGGGTGGCGGCGCTCGTGCCTCGCGTCTTACCTCTGGCTACCGAGCTCTTGCCCCTTCGGGGCTGCTCAAGGAGTGGTTATATATAATATGGTGACTTTTTCGGCATAAACTGCTAACTACTAACTGCTAACTGCTAACTAAATAATGTCTTTTTCTTCGATCAAATTGTTCAGTATCGCGTACACCGTCAACGCCGCGACGGACTTGATGCCGGTTTTGCGGACGATGTTCTTGCGGTGGGTGATGACGGTGTGGACGGAGATGTTGAGGGTGTCGGCGATTTCGTTGTTTTTCAGTCCTTTGGAGAGGCAGACGAGCACCTCTTTCTCGCGGTCGGAGAGGGGGTCGGTGTCGGGTTCGTCGCCGTCGGATTGGAGGGAGTTGGTCACCTGGTTGAGGGTCGATTTGATGCGTTGGAAGTCGTCGTTGAGTTCGATGACGCCGGCGAACTGCCGCTGGTGCTGCGATTCGACGTAGGAGGTGACCAATCCGATGAGACGCAGGTTCGGCAAGTTGTCGAATTCGGCGCGGATGGTGGCGCGTTTGGCGTAGTCGTACAGCAACGGGTTGACAATCAGAATGTCAGGGTGTAGGGCGTTTATTCTCGCATAGAGGGAGCTCAGGTTGTCGGTGGAGAAGATGATTTCCGCGTCCGGCAGCTCGTGCAGCAGCTGTTCCAGTCCTGTGCGCAGCAGGATGGAGGGTTCGGCGATGGCGATCTTAGTCATGGCGTTTGGATTCTAACAGTTGGATATAAGGAACTAAGATGCGGTTTTCCATCATGGCATGTCTGGCGATGTCGTTGGAGAGGGCATAAACGTCTAACAGCATATCGACGCGCTCCACGGGGGAGATTTCAGCGGGGATGTACTTGAGCAGCAGGTTGGAGAGGTCGTTGAGGGTGTCCTCGATGTCATCGTGCTGTTGGTGGAAGGTGTTCTTCTGGTAGGTGGCGGAGTCGGTGGCTTCCTGTTCGGAGAGGATCTGCCGCAGGTAGGGGAAAATCACCTCCTCCTCGTATTGGAAGTGCTTTTCCATCTCTTTGCGGAATTCGGCATAGAAGTTAGAAATCAGCGTGCTGTACTTCTTGTCCATCGGTTCTAACAGGATGTTGAGATGGTGCTCGATATGAGGCAGTTTGTTTTCCAGATAGTCTTTGTGCGAGGAGACAAGATATTGCAGGATGTCGGTCATGGGGCACTGTTGCAACTCGTTGGCCGTCGGGAAGTAATCCTCCTGACAATAGACACGGCCGATGAGGGTGAACAAGGGGAGCGAGACGTGGTGTTCGGAGCAGAGCTGTTCGATACTTTTCTCCCCGAAGCCGAGGGGGATGCCGAGTCGAGGCAGAACGGTCAACAGACTGTGGTACTGGTTGATAGCATCGGCCATTTTCATTTTCGGCGACAGTTGCGGAAGATTGTTGGGGGTAAAACTCATTGTCGAATATTTTTCGGCAAAGATAGTATTTTTTTTGGCTGTTAGCTTTCCGATGATGGCTGTTGTCGCACGCGGTACCCGCCGGTCTTCTTGCTGCCGGTGTACTCGATGAGACCCTCGTCCTTGAGCAGCTTGAGGATGCGGTTGACGGTGGATTGGGAGAGTTGGGATTGTTCCGCAAGTTTCACGGCGGATATTATGGGATTTTCTGATATTATGTGAAAAACATCTTGTCGCTTTTTGTTATCCACGGGCTTTTTGACCATGGGGGGTCTTATTATTTTTTTCCTTTTTATTTTCTTTTTCGATGGGGGGGCTATAAGTAATTTATCCATTTGCGTTTGAAATATGGGGGATATTTCAAAAGGATGGTCTTCGCTGGTAATCCACAGCTGTTTGTCTGTGAAAGAACGAATCTGATTTTTTGCAATCAGCGTTTTTCGGTCTATTTGGACAAAAAAATCATCATCAAAAAGGGTTTGGAAATTTTTCAAAGAACCATACCGAAAATAGACAGCATCATCCATGCCATATATCTTGGTGGAATTTTCTTCTTGTTCGCAATATCGTATTTGTTTATAGCTCAACAGAACATCTGTTCCTGACAAGTCCTTCACAATAATCTTGCGTTCAGATGCCATAAGGAGCTTTTCCAATGATTTTTCTTGTTTGTGATGCCAATTGAACTCGCAAATGAGAAAGGTGAAAGACAACATTCCCGCATCCCTTAAGGCATCAAAAAGAATACATATCCGAAAAAACTCATTGGCTTCATCGTAGTTTAAATTTCTTAGAGTGCAATTCATTATATCTGAGTAGAGACAGAAAAACTCAACAAAGAGAGACACGACTATGCTGAAGACAGACCATAGCACATAGGTCATAATTTTGTTTTTTCGATAAAGCAAGGGGTGTAACACAAGAGCATTCAGGTAGCAGATGAAAAGCAGCATTGCTCCTATGAAAAATTCCTTGCCTTGCGCACTGGGTGGGCTGGGGCGCAACAGAGAGTTTTTACAGAACAGATATAGAAACGAGGAGCAGAGGATAAAGTGAATAAGGTATTTCCATTTTATGGATCTTTTTGAAGTCATAATGATGAGTTTTTGTCGGCAAAAATAGCAAATTTCCCATTCATTTATCCGTTCAAAAACATGATTTCGTCATATTGACAGGATAAACACGAAATCTCACATGTCAAAAAAGGAATAGCATATATGGCTAATTTTCAGTGTATTGAAAGTTTTTTTTGATTTTATTTTCTCATTATCCATTCATAAAATAAGGTTTCGTCATATATGACATGATAAATGGCGAGGAGAGGGGATGTTGACAGAAAAAAGAAGTAATTTTGCATATCAACATATAAATTTTTTATACCGTAAAAAAATGTATTTTTGCCAAATAAATTTATAACCCTTAAATTCCACAACAATGAAAAAGAAAATAACACAAAGAAAGAGAATCCGCGGATATTTCGGTACCGCATTGGCTCTGCTGCTTTCCCTGTTCACGGGCAGCCTCTCCGCCCAGAACCCTTATCCCGACTACGATTTCATGATCGCCAATGCAGATGGCGACACCCTTTATTACCGTATCACTTCGGCCACCGCGCCTTATACCGTGGCCGTGACTCGTTGTCATGACTCGGTCTTTCACACCCTTCCGCTACCCCAAAGCTCTGGTGAAATAGGGCAGCCTGGGTTCCTTTATCCCGTGTATGATTACGACTCGCTGATTACAATACCCTCCTCGGTGACCTATCAAGGGCAGACCTATTCGGTGAAATCCATTGATAAAGAGGCTTTCTACTATCAGAAGGGCATGCACACCGTGGTGTTGCCTGCTTCGGTGGAGACCATTGACACTGGTGCTTTTTACGGTTCCACACTGCATCAGATTATGATGTCGCCCAATGTAACCCGAATCAATTATGGCGCATTTTTGTCCACCCCGCTGGAATCCATTGATTTGCCCACGGTCTTGACTTATATCGGGGACTTTGCTTTTTCGTACTCTTCTCTCAGCGAAGTGGAGATTCCAGCAGGTGTTACCGTGTTACCCTACGGAGCCTTCCAGGGATGTCCGCTGACCAAGATTACTTTTCATGAGGGGTTACAAGAAATAGAACAGTTAGCGTTTTCGGCGAGATACATTGATACTTTGGTTTTCCCGAGAAGTTTGCAGAAAATTGCACTGGGAGACGGGCTTTCGTATGAAAATGAAGACTATTCTTGTCGTTACATAGAATTCCAGGCCGGAGCTAATCCTTTGGAATTGGCAGACTTCTGCTTCACGGGTCTCAATCATTTGGAGACACTCATCCTTTCGGACAATATTGTGCGGTTAGGTCATTATTGCTTTGAAAAAACAGCAATTTCTTCAGTCGTCATACCGCCACAGGTTGACACTATTCCGGAATACTGTTTTGAAGGATGTCCCAATTTGAATTATGTCGTACTGCCTCAACAGCTGGCCGTCATTGACAACTATGCTTTTTCTGCCACACCTATGCTGACGCAAATAGCCATTCCCGCTTCCGTAACTTCTATCGGCAAAAAAGCATTCTTTACAAGTGCAGGAGAAGGGTTAAGGGTGTTGGATATTTACTGTGAAACACCTCCCGCCATTAATGGAGGAGACGGTTATCCAACTTTCAGCAAGCAGGGCACTATTTACGTTCGAGTGCCGTGCGGGAAAACAGCGGAGTATCAGTCCGCTCCTGGTTGGAGCAACTACAGCAATCTCGTCTATGAGGAGTGTGTCGGTTTGGAGGAATACGCGCCGGCGGATTTCAAGGTGTATCCCAATCCGGCGAGCGATTACGTCAATGTACAATGTACAATGAACAATGTACAAATTGAGGTTGAGACCGTTGAGGTTCTCGATATTTACGGTAAATTGGTCCACACGGAGAATGTGACGGGCAACCCGATTCGCGTCAATGTCTCCAATCTTCCCGCGGGCGTGTACGTGTTGCGCGTGACGGACGGGGACGGGAAGGAATACCGTCAGAAAATCGTCAGGAAATAACGGATTGCGGGATGTTGTGGGGGCGAATAATTATTCGCCCCTACCCCCAATTCACCAAACACAATTCACAATTCACAAAAAAATGTAATTTTGCCGAAAAAAGTTCAATCTGCAATGAAACGGATTCTGTTGTTGGCTGTGTCTCTTTTGGCTGTTCTGGCCGTCGGGTGGGCGCAGTGCCCGGATTTCACGAATCTGAGTGAACCGGGGGTGTCCTGTAGGTATGGGCCGTACGAAAATCCGACGATGAACACAGGTATTGTGGAAGGGCGGCATACGGTGGTCACCCAGCAGGGAATGGACCCTCATACGGGTTACCAGCTGCCCATTTTGCCGCCCGGCGAGACTGCGGTGGTGAAACTCGGCAACGACCTCGGCGGCAAACAGTCTGAATGCATTGACTATGATTTCGTGGTGGATCCCGACAATCCGATTCTGACCGTCAAATTTGCCTTTGTGCTGCAGAATTTCGGAGAAATGTCCTCTGGGTGCCCAATGTTTTGCATTTACCTATTAGGACAGCAAAGTGGTGACAGTTATGCTTACGGTTCCATATATCCTTGCGGGCATTATTATTTTCCTTACCCGTTTTTCGGAAACTTTCAGGTGGCTGGTTCGGTGATTTGGCGGCCTTGGACAACCATCAGCATAGATCTGTCGCAACATGCAGGACAGCAGGTCAGGGCAAGGTTCATCACCTATGACAGCAAATTCAACAATGCGTCATTCGGGTACGCATACTTCACCGCCTCGTGTATGAGCGACCGTCTCACCGTGGTGGGCTGTGACGGGGAACAAATCACTCTGGCGGCGCCGGAAGGATATGCCCATTATGATTGGAACAACGGTTCTACCAGCGTCACCAGTACCTATCCGTTGCAAGACAATCTGGATGTCCTCTGTCATGTCTCTTCCGACCCTGGCATTGATTGCGACTTCTACTTCGATTTGAACTCCATAGAGGGAATGTCGCTGATTACAAACGAAACATGGTATGATACTATCTGCGAAGGGGAAAGTTATTCCGGACACGGTTTCGACCTGCCTCCGCAAGAGTCTTCCGGCGAGTTCACCTTTTCAAGGACTGTTCTGGACCCTGGCAACTGTCTTTCAGGAAATATTTACAAACTGCATCTCACTGTGATTCAGCGTAATGAACATTACTACGCCACGGTCTGTGAAGGGACGGATTATGACCAATACGGTTTCCATTACACCAACTTGGAAACAGGCATCTTGACCGACAGTCTCCCTCTGACAAATGATAACGGATGTTCTCCCGCCTATAAGTATCTCCACTTAACGGTTGATCCCTCTTTAGCAAACTCCGGCGAGCTGTTTGGGGAAACGGTCGTCTGCGACCATGAGGTTTACACCTACACGCTGAATTATCCCGGCGTTCTTTCCCAATATCAGTGGATTATTCCTGAAGGGGTGACCAACTTCTCAAGTTATCCGGGAGAGACTGTCTTGCTGTACTTCACAGAAAATGCACCCAACCCTGTTGTCATTTCGGTGACGGCCACCGACGGATGTGGGGACCATACGCTGTCCAAGGCTATTTATCACAACCCTTCTTACTATTATTCCTATCAAGACACGGTCTGCACCGGCGACATATACAACAACCATGGCATCCAGACCGCTCTTTTGGACAGTGCTGGAATCTATTATCTTTCCTCGCACAACACCACGGTGACCGGCTGTGACAGCAACGTGACGGTACGGCTTTGGGTAGGCAGCACACCGACAGTCAGCACGTTGGCACAACCAGAAGCGATTTGCGAAGGGCAAAGCACAGTAATTCATGCGATAGGGGAAAACGCTTCGTTCAATATGCTTATTCCTTTAGATATTATCCCCGGGGATATTCTCTGCACAGACAACACGATTGAGAAGCCCGAGAATTTCAGCACCTCTGGAAAAACAGCCAAAGGGGTTGTCTTCTACGTGGACACTACAGGGGAGCACGGCTGGGCCGTACATCTTCAAAACCATGGTTGCCACGAATATTGGTTACATGACGTATCGACTACCACTATTATCTATGCCAATCTTACCCAATACCATACGAGTCGGGAGGCACTCTCCGATCTGAATGGTCTTTTGAACACACAAATCATTAGGAGTATCGATCCGTCATACTCTTTTTCCGGAGATGTAAACAGCGAGTGGTATGTTCCGGCCATCGGTCAGCTCAGAATCCTCGATGAAGAACGAGATGTCATCAATACATCCCTACAGATTGCGGGCGGAGTTCCGCTATTTGAGACAACGACGGATTGGACAACTACCGTGACAAAGTATTGGTCGTCAACGATATGCGACGCCACCTCCTCTTCGTTCCCTCATTACAACAATCGTACAGCATGGTATTTAAACTCCTCGGGCGTAATCCGTTATCAGGGGATTTACGCACTTCCTAATGATGGTTATCCCGGTGTGCCGGGAACCCGTCTGATCTGTAACTTCTAAAATCGATATTATGGGCCGGATACGATACTTATTTGTTGTGCTTATGCAATTGGCTGCCGTTTCCATTTTCGGACAGCAGACCTATAAGGTCGGAGACCTGTTTACGGCCCAGGATGGCAGCATGGGGGTTGTGTATTATCTTTTTCCCGATGGAAGTGGGGGTTGGGTGGTTGCCTTGGATGACCAACCGGGCAGCTACAAGTGGTGGGACACGTCAGGGGTATTCATCCCGTATGACAGTTTTCTCCTTGTTAACTCAAATTCGAATACGCAAGATACGGCGGGATATCTCAACACATTTTTCCTTCGGGGACACTCATCAGAAGCGGGAGGGGCTGTACCCTTCGAACAAGGGTGGTACCTTCCTGCCGTGAAACAGCTGACAGTCCTAATGTCGCAATTACCCCTTATAGAACCGGTATTACAGCAATATGGGACTTCCATGGATTACGACCATTATTGGAGTAGTACGATCAATAATGGCATATATGCATGGTATGTTGATTTTGGAGATGCTCAATTCTTATCGAAAACGAATATCAAGGCGCAAGGGCTTACGGCGAAAGTCCGTCCCGTCCGCACGTTCACCTACCCACTGGTAGAGTACGACACCTCGCTGACCTACCAGTGGAATACCGGCAGCACCTTACCCTACATCAACCCGTCGCCGCCGCAGACCACCACCTATACTGTGACCGCTACCAACGAGTCGGGGTGCAGCGCGACGACCTCGCAGACCATCTTCGTGGCCGAGAACATGCCGCAGGAGATTTACGATGAGGTTTGTCAGGGCGAGCCGTACGAGGCCAACGGGTTCACCGTCAGCGCGGCGGAGACCGCCACACCGGGCACCATCACCCGTACGCGCACTGTCACGGCCGACGGTTGCTCTTCCGTCGTGACCCTCTACCTGACCGTCATGCCTTCCATCACCAACGAGATTTACGAAGAGGCCTGCCAGACCTACCTTTGGAATGGCATAACCCTCTATGAAGAAGGCGATTACGAGCAACATTTCCTCTCTTCCAATGGTTGTGACAGCATGGTCATCCTCCACCTCACCCTCCATGAACCCGACACCACCCGTTTGGCCGATTCCGGCTGCGATTCCTATACGCTGAATGGTACAACATACAACTATTCAGGAACTTATACACAACATCTCACCAACGGCAACGGCTGCGACAGTGTCGTGTTTTTGGACATCACGATTCATTACTCACAATATTTCACCCTTGATACCAGTGCCTACGACGGTTTGGTTTGGGACGATACTCTTTTCACAGAATCAGGGACTTATACGTTTGAATACCAGAACCAGTACGGTTGCGATAGTGTTATCCAATTAAATATCACCATTTTGCATTTGGACACGGTTAGAGTGGACAGCACGGTTTGCGAAAATGCCCTGCCCCTCGTTTGGAATGGGATTATGTTTGCAGAGGCCGGAACACATGACGTGACCATCCCATCTTACCAGGGATATGACAGTGTAGTGGTGATGACTCTCCATGTCAACCCCGTTTCGACGACCAGCGTTTCCCAGACGGTATGCGATTCTTTAATTTGGGAAGGAATAACATATACACAATCAGGAATTTATACAAGAACATTTGCGAATCAGTTCGGTTGCGATAGTATTGTTACCGTCCATCTCATAGTGAATGTTTCAGATTCTGTCAATATCGCCCAGACGGCATGCGATTTTTACGCTTGGGCTGGTGAAACTTACACGCAATCAGGTGTTTATACGAAAACTTTCACCAACCGTTTCGGTTGCGACTCCGTCGTCACTTTGACCCTGACAGTAAACCCGTCCAGCGTCGCCGCTTTCGACACCGTCGTGTGCGGGGCGTTCGTCTGGAACGGGGAGGTATACCCTGAGAGCGGAGTGTATGCGCAGACGCTGGAGAACCGTTACGGTTGCGACAGCATTGTGACGGCGTACGTGACGGTCCACTACGCGGACACGGTGCAGCTCGACACGCTGGTCTGCCCTCAGAGCCTGCCGGTGACCGTGCGGGGTTTCACATTCACAGAGGCGGGCACGCAGAGCGTCACTGTCCCCAACCTCCACGGGTGCGACAGCACCACCACGGTCCACGTGGACGTGTCGGACACCTCCGCGGTGGTCTCCGAGATTACGGTCTGCAACCGCTATGCGTGGTTCGACACGGTCTATACGGAATCGGGGATTCATGAGCGCGTCATCAACAACTCCGACGGCTGCCCGTACACTCGCCGGATAGAGCTGACGGTGAACTATTCGGACACGGTGCATGTTGACAGCGTCTGCTGCCAGAACGAGCTTCCGCTGAGCTGGAACGGTCTGGTGTTCCTCGCAGCCGGCACCCAGTCGCAGATTCTCCAGAACCGTTACGGCTGCGACAGCGTGGTGGTGATGACGTTGGAGGTGACCGGCGTGTCCTACACCACGTTCGACACGACGGTGTGCGGTGTGTTCGAGTGGGAGGGGAGCAGCTATACGCAGAGCGGGGTTTACATGAAGCAGCTGCCGGGTTCGTCGGGCTGCGACAGCATGGTCTTGGCACATGTCACGGTGGTTGCGCCACCGTTGACGGTCTTCGACACGGTGGTCTGCACCGGCGACCTTCCCGTGGAGTGGCGCGGATACCTTTTCGGTCACGCCGACACGCTGTATTTCACGGGCGTTTCCGCCATGGGCTGCGACAGCACGGCGGAGTATCGGTTGCGCACGGTTGAACCCGACACGGTGGAGCAGTCGGTGACCGCCTGCGATGTCTTCGAGTGGGCCGGCGACGAATACGAGGAGGGCGGCGACATCACGAAGGTGTTCTCCAACATCCACGGCTGCGACAGCGTGGTGACGGTGCATCTGACGGTTAACCATGCGGAGGCGGCGGAGGTTTCGGCGACATCGTGCGACAGTTATGTGTGGAACGGGGAGACCTACACCGGGTCCGGTGACTATACACAGACGCTCACCAATGCCGAGGGCTGCGATTCGGTGGTGACCTTGCATCTGACGATCCATTATTCGGAGACGGAGGAGGTCACGGAGACGTCCTGCGACAGTTTCGTCTGGGAGGGGGAGACCTACACCGAATCGGGCGACTACACGCGGACCTACACCACCGCGTCGGGCTGCGACAGTACGGTGACGCTGCATCTGACGCTGAGCCACGCGGAAACCGTGGAGATTTCGGAGATGTCCTGCGACGAGTATCTCTGGGACGGGGAGACCTACAGCGAGCCGGGCGACTACACGCGGACGTACACCAACTTGGCGGGCTGCGACAGCGTGGTGACGCTGCACCTTACGCTGAACCACGCGGACACTTCGGAATTTGCGGAAACGTCCTGCGACGAATATGTCTGGGAAGGGGAGACCTATACTGAACCGGGCGACTACACGCGGACGTACACCAACGTGGCGGGCTGCGACAGCGTGGTGACGCTGCACCTGACGCTGAACCACGCGGACACTGCGGAATTTGCGGAGACGTCCTGTGAGGAGTATGTCTGGGACGGGGAGACCTATACCGAATCGGGAAATTACACGCGGACGTACACCAATGCGGTGGGTTGCGACAGTGTAGTGACGCTACACTTGACGCTGCATCACGCGGACACTTCGGAAATCGCGGAGACATCCTGTGACGAGTATGTCTGGGAAGGGGAGACCTACACCGAATCGGGAAATTACACACGGACGTACACCAATGCGGCGGGCTGCGACAGTTTGGTGACGCTGCACCTTACACTGAACCACGCGGACACAACGGAAATCGCGGAGACGTCCTGCGACGAGTATGTCTGGGAAGGGGAGACCTACACCGGATCGGGCGACTACACCCGGACGTACACCAACGCGTCGGGTTGTGACAGTGTGGTGACGCTGCACCTGACGCTGCACCACTCGGAAACCGCGGAGATGACGGAGACGGCCTGCGAGGAATATGTCTGGGAGGGGGAAACCTACACCGGATCGGGAGATTACACGCGTACATTCACCAACGCGGCGGGCTGCGACAGCGTGGTGACGCTGCATCTGACGATAGCTCAGAATGCCGCGGTCCAGCTGGACACCTCCGTCTGCGCCGGCGCGCTCCCACTTTTGTGGAACGGGGTAACGTTCAGCAGTGCGGGCACTCAGAGTGTCACGCACCAGACCGTCAGCGGCTGCGACTCGACCGTCACGATGACGCTCCACGTCAACAGCACCTACCAGCTGTCCGAGGGGCGGACGGTCTGCCAGGACGAGCTACCATACGTGTGGAACGGGGTGACGTTCAGCGGTTCGGGCACGCAGAGTGTTACGTACCAGACCGTCAGCGGCTGTGACTCCACGGTCACGATGACGCTGTCCGTTTCCAGCACCTACCAGCAGATGCAGTCGCGGAGTGTCTGCGCGGACGAGCTCCCGTACTTGTGGAACGGGGTTGCCTTCATTGGTCCGGACACGCAGACGGTCACCCTGCAGACGGTGTCTGGCTGCGACAGCGTGGTGACGATGCAGCTTGCCGTGCTGGGGCTGGATTCCACGGAGCTGTACGAGACGGCGTGCGACACGTTCTTGTGGGGCGGGGCGACCTACACCGAATCGGGCGACTACACGCGGACGCTGACGAACATGGCGGGCTGCGACAGTGTGGTGACGCTGCATCTGACAGTCTATCCCGCGGAAGTCGCGGAAATCGCGGAGGCGGCATGCGAGGAATATGTGTGGAACGGGGAGACGTACACGGAATCGGGCGACTATACGTGGTCGTTTACCAGCACGGTGGGCTGTGACAGCACGGTCACCCTCCACCTGACGGTCATCGACACGGCGTTGGAGATCATCTCCCTGACGGAGGATTTCTGCGAGGGGATGTCCGCAGAGCTGTCGGTGGTGACGTCGATGACGGACTACGAGTGGAGCACGGGCGAGGAGATGCCGAACATCACGGTGACGCAGCCCGGGGTGTACAGCGTCACGGCCATGCAGGGCGGCTGCCGCGCCACGGCGAGATACACGGTGGAGGGCTGCGACTTCCAGTTGTGGCTTCCCAATGCCATCACACCCTCCAAGAGCGACGGTTTGAACGATGTGTTCAGCTTGCCGCAAAGGGTTCAGAGCATGATTGCCGACTTCGAGATCAGCATCTTCAACCGTTGGGGCGAGCAGGTGTTCTACTCGACGGACAAGAACTTCCAATGGGACGGATCCTTCAAGGGGAAGACGTTCGTCAACACGGTCTATACGTACATCATCCGATACACGCTCGCCGGCGGCAAGCCGTACCGCGTCACGGGCAGCGTGACGGTGCTGTAGAGACGCGCCATGGCGCGTCTCTACAAAGGGACAAATTATTTCTTGTTATTTCTTGATCACAGGCATCGTAACAACGCCCTTGTCGGTGTAAACCTTGGCGAGATAGGTGCCCGTGGCGAGTGCTTGGACAGAAACTTCTGTCGTGTTTCCGTTCACATACATCGTATTCAGCAGTTGACCATAAATGTTGTAAAGTTCCACTTTCTCGATCGTGACATTGTCATTCTTCACACTGATGATCACATTGTTGATGGCGGGATTGGGATAAACGCTGAGATTATCGCGCAACTCATAGCTGTTGATGCCGCTCGGATTGTAATCGTAAACGGCAATGGCGCTGTTCACCATACCCTCTTTCATAGCGATGGCCTTCAGGATGCGAGGTTGCATGTTCAACGGGAAAATGCCGTCAAACAAGTTGGAGGATTCGTCAGGGTCGGTGCCGTCGATAGTGTAGTAAATGCTGGCACCTTCTGTGGCGCAGGTGATATTCACTCTATAGAACTCGCCATCCTTGAACAGGTCAAATTCGGGCGTGGCAACGGTGTCCATAATCACTACGGGGTGGATGTCAATATCCTCATCGCCACGAGGATAAATCTGGTAACCGTAGTTGGTGGAGTAGCTGACAAAGCCGGTCACATCAGCCATGTCGCCGGCGGAAATCTCCGTGTTGACGGTGTTGAAGCGGTTGTAGATGGCCATTGTGTCGCCGTTCTGCACAAATTGGGTGGCGCTGATGAATTCCACATCGCTTAAGTGTACCAATTTGGACTCATAAACATCCGTATATTGTGCCTTAATATCGGTGATGGTAGCATTCGCAGGTGTGACGGTGACGGGCGTTCCGGTGGCTTCATTGGCATTGTGGGTGGGCACCATTTCCACCATTCCTTGGTACGTGGAATATCTGCCGAAGATTCCGGCTTCAATAACGTCACCTTCGTTGTAGGTGGTGGTGATCACGGGAGTTGAATTGTCGTAGATGAGCATGGCGGCGGTGTTGTCCTCCACGAACATGTAACGACCACTGCGGAACACGAAGGTTACATCGCTCATGATCTGTTGCGGATCATTGGAAGCGGCGGTCTTGAAAGCGGCGATGTTGGCGACCTGAGCGGGGAATGAGATAGTGGACGTAGCCGTAAAGCTCGGGGTCATATTGGCTTTCCACGCTTTGGCCGAGATGGTCGTGGTGGCGCTTACGGTGAACGGCTGGCTATAGAGGGTGGAGTTCTCTGTGGGCTCGGTGCCGTCGGTGGTGTAACGGATCACCGCGTCAGCGTCGGAACAGGTGATGCTGACGGTCTGGGGCTCGTAGTAGAAACCGTTGTTCGGGCTGATAACCGGAGTTGCCACCGTGGAGGGAACCACTCCTGGAATACCGAAGGCCACCAAACTGTCAATAACTACACGGGAGGTGGAGGTGGGGTCGGTCTCGGGCAGCTCAATGGCGAATTTCAGACGCACGAAGTTGTAGCTGCCTTCCTCATCCACCACATAGTTGAAAACTTGTGCGGTGGAACCCAGCGTGAACACTTGCCCAGCCGAGTAGGTGCTTCCGCCGTCAGTGGAGTGGGAAACCTTGACATTCAAGCCGTTGGTGCTTGCTGCCGCGAAAGTGACGTGGGTCACGTTGTGCAGGTCGAAATTCGTGTAAGTGTAACCGATATTTTCTGTGGCGGAGGTGTACCAGCGCATCTGCATGGACTGAGCACCGGCAATATGGTTGTTGGTGGACGGTGTGCCATAGAAAGTGCCCCATTGTGCCCCTTCCGCACCGGTAAATTCAACTGTGGTGTTGTTATAGACGTTGCTGGCGGTGAATCCCTCCTCATCTTCAAATCCGACGGAATAGATCACCGTGTCGTTGGATGCGGGTTGGTTGATGGTATAGTTGCCGGTAGAGACCTCGCTCGCTTCCCAACCTGCTTTCGTGGCAAGTGCCTTCACCGTGTAGGTGCCGGGCGTGCTGAAAACGATGGGCTGACTATAGACAGCGGAATTCTCGGTGGGCTCGGTGCCGTCGGTGGTGTAATGGATGGCGGCATCGGCAACGGTGCAGCTCATCGTCACCGTGATGGCGTCATCACTGGTTTCAGTGACGGGGGTGAGGGTGGGAGCGGATAAACGGGCTGTAGCGTTCAGGGCGACTAGTTCGCTCAAGGTGCCCGAAACAACGGCGACTGTTCCCGTTGCCGGCTCCGTACCGTCAAAGGTGACGGTGACCTCCGTGGTGGAGTTCGGATTGCTGATGGAGGACGGGCTCACGGTGAAGTGCGAGTCGCTGCTGGTCAACGTGACAGGATCGGTAAGATAAGCGCCGCTCACGGTGAAGGTTTGGGTCAGTTGGGTGCTGTTGAAACTCAATACGGACGGGTTGACACTCAGAACCGGCTCATAGACAACGGTATAGACGGCTGTGGATGTTTCGCTGGGTAACCAGTTCGTCTTGAATGCCTTGGCCATTACGGTGGCGGAGGAAGTCAGAGTGACAGGGGCGCTGTAGAGTGCGGAGTTCTCCGTTGGCTCTGTGCTGTCGGTGGTGTAGCGGATTTCCGCACCCTCCGTTGCACAGGTGATGCTGAAGGTCACGCTGTCGGCGTAGCTGCCGGCAACAGGAGTGAATACAGGGGGTTCCACAGTGGGAAGTTGTATTGTGAAGTCTTGATTATTACGAGGATACAATTGGATGGTGGATCCATAGATGGCTGCGAAACCCGTGATGTTGAGCGTGCTTCCGGCGGCTATCGTGGTGTCGATGCTGAAGCGCTTGTACATAGTGAGCGAATCATCTCCTTGCGTGATGATGGTGCTGTTCCCTCCGGTAAACCCATCCGGGAAGGTGACATTCTCAATCTTCACCAATTGGGCATCGTATGTGCTGTAATTATTCTTCAATTCGCTTATGGTAAGCGTGATGGGGGTGATTGTCCCCACATTGGCAGCGGAAGAGCTTTCGTAAGCGGAAACCGTCATCTCCACTTGGTTCTGGTAAGTGGTTTTTGTGCCCATCAAGTTCGCGATCTGGTCCCCTTCTGAAAAATCATTCACAATGCCGTTGTTGCCGTAGAGCAGCAAGCCCGCAGAGGCATCTTTCACATAAGTGTAAGCGCCATTGCCAAACACGAAAGTCACATCGTTCCCGATGATGTAGGGTTGGTTGCTGTTGGGTAAAGTCTTGAAAGCGGCGAGGTTGGCCAGAACTTCCGGGAAAGAGTAGGTGGCGGTGGCCACAGAGCTATTGGCATAACCGTCTGCCGTGGCAATAGCTTTCACCGTGGTGGTCTGGCTGATGGTGAAGGGAGCTGTATATAACGTGGAGCTGGTGGTAGGAGTGCTGCCATCGGTGGTGTAATAGATGGAGGCGTTGGCCGTTTCTGTGGCGATGGTTACCGATATGGGGCTGGTGTAAAGTCCGGCCGCAGGTGAGAAAGTCGGAATCTGGGCGGTCTGGCCAGACGGGCCTGTGGATTTGTAATACATCGTCATGGAAGCCACACGGATCTGCTGTGAACCGGCAACGTCAAATTTGAAAAAGTTGTAATTGCTGCTTCCAAAGGACAATCCATAATCGCTATAGCTGGTCGAGGTGACGGCAATGGTGCCGACCAAATTCCAGTTGTCGCCGTCCACACTGCCGTAAATGTTTACATTGTCCACTTTGTAACCCATATTGAAGGCTATGCTGTCAATGTAGAGCGGCAACGCATAGGAATAAAAATAACCATCGTGGGAAGAGCTGGAATAGACGCGCAGCTGCGTGGTGAAATGGCATTGGTTGGTGACGAGAGTCATATCGTCGTCCAATACATGTACCTCATTCTCAGCATATTGTTCTCCTGCAGGATAATTGCTGAATGTATAAGTGGTTTGTGCAACAGTCAAACCAACCAAACTCATCAGGCAGCATAACAGCAATGCCGCCTTACTCAAAATGGTAGAATTTTTTTTCATATTTTTTATTTTTAATTATTTGAATTCCAGTTTGATAGAATAATCATCAGAGATGATTTTTCAACGGCAAAGATACATTTATTTTTGGACTTAAGACTGAGGACTTAAAGGGTTCTAATAGCTAACTACTCACTTTCACGAATTCCTGTAAATCGCAAATCCGCAGTATCTGTTGCAGCTCTTCGTCGGAAGTATGAGTGAAATGGGCGAAATAGTGCCACAACTCCTTCAGGTTCGCCAAGGTGCCCGATTCTCCGCGAATTGGCAGCAGCTTATCTATGAGGTCATGATAGAATGCGTTGAACCGTCCGTTTTTGTCGCCAGTGTCTTGCCCTTTGATCTCCTCCGCCAAAAAAGGATTTCGTAACATCCCGCGCCCCAGCATCCAAGCCGCCACTTGCGGGAATCGTTCCGACAATCGCTCGTAATCCTCCGTCGTGAAAACATCACCGCTATAGACGATTTTGTGCCGTGTTATCTGGCAAAACTCCTCGAAGGTGTCCAAATCGGGAGTCCCTTCATACAAATCGACGCCCAAACGGGGATGGATGACCAGAAAATCCAGTGGATAGTCGTTAAGGCGAGTGAGCAGTTGGCGTCCTTCGTCGGCACTGTGCAGACCGAGGCGCATCTTTAGGGAGAGGCGGAACGGTGTCCTTTCCGACACTTCAGCCACGATCTGCTCCACGATGTCAGGATGTGGCATCAGACCGCATCCGCGCGTGTGGCGCACTACGGGTGAGGATGGACATCCGATATTGATATTAAACCGCTCATATCCAAAATGTTCGTTCAGCATCCGTGTTGTGTCCACAAAATGTTCCGGACGGTTGCCCATCAGTTGCGGAACGAGTGGGAGGGCGGTGTTGTTTTCGGGTGCGATGTCCTGCCACACTTTCGGGCGGAATTTGCCGGCGGGTTGTGCCGGCAGGAAAGGGGCCATAAAAAAATCTATGCCGCCAAAGTGACGGCATAGGGTGTTTCGGAACGTGTGGGAGGTGATCCCATGCAAGGGAGCCAGCCAAATCTGCGGTTTCATCGTGTAATCATTACCTTGTGGGTGCTGGTCTCGCCTTGCTCACGGATTTGAATTAAATACATGCCTGGAACACAAGTTTTTGTGTCAATGGAAACTCCACCGGAGGCTTTGCCGCTTTGTAACAGCTTGCCCTTCAGATCCGTCAATGTCCATTCGTAAACCTCTTCATTTTCAGGTTGTATGAAGAGGCGGTCGCCGGCGGGATTAGGATAGATTTTTCCTGTATAGCTTTCCATGTCAGAAATCCCTACGCCACTGTATTCCAACGAGACGTCATCCACATACAACACAGAGCTGCTGCCGAGCTGCAAAGAAGAGAGGATGACAATCATAATGGAGTCGCATTCCGCATTGGGCATGTCAAGGTCGATTCCGATTTTTTGGTAGGCGTTAGGGTCATCCGTTTGGAAACTGCCATAGTTGTAACTGATAGGCATGCCCTCTTTTTTCGCCACGGCTAACATTATAAGTTGGTCGTTTTCCTGAGGTTGGTATTTCACCCACGCGGTGACGGATGCGGGAACCTGAGTGCAGGGGACTCCATTGGAGAGCAGACGTGTCAGGGAGGAAAGCGAGGACATGTCTGTGGAATCCAGTCCGCCGAAACCGGTCGTGTCCTGAAACATGTTGGCGATGTTCATGATGTCTTCCAACGGGATGGTAAAGCCTTCCGATTCCCCGACTTGCAGAATGCCGGGCAAATTCAGGGAATATCCTACGTAAGGTATGGTGAAGTCTGCGGACATCAATTTGACGGCCGAACTGCCCCCATGCGCTTCGCTGCTCTGGGTGCCGAAATTAACCTCCACGGGAAGATTCACAAACGAGGTGATGGTTCCGTGCAGACCGACAGTCCAGCCCACCGGTTTCCCGTAAGACCATAACTCGAAATCACTGTTCAGAATGTTGTTTTGCGCCTGCATCGTGCACAAAAACAGCAAGGAAACAACAACAGATGTCAATATTTTTTTCATATCTTCAAATTTCAACTTTGAACCTTAAATCTTGAACCCCTACAGTATCGTGATCGAACCTTTGTGATTTGACGCAACCCCCTCGTAATCGACAATGCGAAGGATGTAGTTGTAGGTGGCCCCCACAAACAGCTTGCCGTTTTCGGTGCCATTCCACTCAAAATCTTTGTTGGTGGTGTGATAGATAATTTCGCCGTGGCGGTTGAAAACGGTGAACTCCAGCTCTTTGATAAGACTTCTTTGCGGAATCTGGAAATAGTCGTTAACACCATCGACATTACTCGGGGTAATGGAGTTGGGCAGATTCAGGAAAGGCTTGCAAGCCGGGATGGTGATGCTGTTGGAAGCGGCGCAGCCTTCGTCGTTGACTATGTCAACCGAATATGTGCCGGGCGCATTGATGGTGATGGAAGGAGTGTTCTCCCCCGTACTCCATTTGTATTCCGCAACATTGTTGTTACAGTCGGCGGTAAGTGTGGTGGAGAAGGCGTCGCAGTAGTCCAGATCGAAAGAGATTTCCACTTTGGGTTTGCGGACGATGAGGGTGACATCCACGAGGCTGTCGCACCCGTTCCAAGACAGACTTTCATATCTGACGCGGCGCGTGCCTTCCGTGGACCATGTTTGGGTGTCACCGAAATAAGCTTCGTCGTAAACGTAAGGAAGCTTCTCCTCGCAGGTGTATATCGTGTCATTTGTCAGGGTGTCCCGGATGGCCGACAGATCCAAGAAGATGGTTTTCATGGTGTCTTTGATACACTTTTGTTCCTCGTCTTGGATGATGATCTTGATGGTGGCCTCCCCTGTGAGGGTGTCTATGGTGGTAGAATTAAAGGTATAGGTCACATTGGTGCTGTTATCGGAGTAGGGGATGGGGTCGAAGTTGTTGGTTAGCCGATTTTTGACGAACCACTGGATGAGCTGGGTCTGCTGGTAGGTGGTGTCATTGGTGCCTCCCGTCTGAGTAGGCGGGGTCACGGTGTAGATGAGGCTGCTATCGTTGAGTTTGACACTCAGGTCACAATTGTTGAACAATTGTTGGAAATTGAAATCGGGCTCCAGGAAATAAGATTTGATGTGCGCCTCATATATGAAGGGGACGCCGGTGTAGGATTTCATCTCACAGCGGTAGTAGGGCCACAATTGTCCTCCGGGTTGAGCAAGCAGCACATCTCTGTCAATGAAAATGTCATAGCTGCCCAGCACGGTGATGCCGGTAGGCGGGTCATCCACCTCAAAGGGGGGACGTGTGAGCGCGTCCGCGGCGTTGTATCCGTATCGCCAGGTGTAGGTCTGCTCCAAAAAGCCCCGGGGCACGGAAAGGTGGATGGGCTCTGCACCGCAGGCATCCACTTTGATGAAGCCGGGAATCATTTTTGCGTAAAACATGGCGTAGTTCCAGTGAGCGAAATATTGGCAGGCTCTCGAACGGATACGCAACTTCACGGATTTCCCCTGTTCGGCGTAAGAACTCAAGTCGAAGGCAATGGGCTTGTATTCGAACCAACCGACCTCATAGGTGGTGCTTGAACCGTTTTGCGCGTCAGGACATTTACGGAAGGGGAAAGTGGTTGGCGTGGCCTGTGTGAATGCCCAGTAGTAAGTGCTGATACCCATGTCGTTGGGTGAAGTGTGATGGTCTAATGAGGACTGGTTGCCGCTCGGCACGGCCAGGAAACGGTTGTATGGCCACTGGGTGTTGGGTATTTCATTGGCGGTCCCGTTGCTGGCCTCGGTGGGATAATAGCCTCCGGCGATGAGTTGGTTCGTCTGGCCGTCCAACACCTCAATATAAAAACGAGGGTTCTCCGTGGCATTGTGGTGGGTAACGTCCTCCTCAGCGAAGGTGAATACCACCAGCAGGGTGCTCTCGTCTTCTTGCGGATAAAACCAGTATTCGATTTGGGAATTGCTCAGACACGCATTGCTGCTTCCGTTGCACCCCAGTCGGATAACGGTGTCTATGGCCTCTCCGAGGAGGGAGGAGTCCGGAAGGAAGTTTTCGTGCGGATATTGGTTTCCCACCTGATAGCATCTACAAGGGTCTGATCCATTTGTGGTGATCAGTTTGTGATGGGTGATGTCGCCAGTGTTGTTGTTGGCATTTGTGTTGACGGTGATGGCCTCGTAATTGTCGTAACTCCCGCTTTCATTATAGGTGAGTCTTATGTACGGGTGGTTCGGCACATCAAGGGTCATGAAGTTCAGCGGCCCTTGTGACGGGTCCCAGGGCGCGTATTGAGCCGCGCCAGTAAGAAATGTCAAAACACAAATGGTGAAAGCGAATACTTTTTTCATAATAAAACATTTTCCATACTAACGAAAAAAATTGCCAGATGTTACATGTTTTTTTAGAATAATGAATAAAAAATAGGAAGGCGGTGTCAACGTGAAAAAAGTGTACCTTTGCCGTTTGTTTAATAAAAACATCATCGAGGTATGAAAAAATCAGACATTATCGTAATAGCGGTCATCGTGTTGTGCCTGCTTCCATTTTTCTTGTTTGACAGCGTTTATGATGCCTATTGTGCGGCAAACCAGCGTTTCCCGTTATGGATGGCTTTCCTGAAATTCGGTATTCTGGCCACCTTCGGGGAGATGCTTGGCAGTCGCGTGAAAACCGGGCAGTACTACCATAAGGGCTTCGGCCTTGCCCCGAAATTCGTGGTCTGGGGGCTTCTTGGAATGTGGATAGCCTTGGCGATGAACGTTTTCCGCCTCGGCGTGCCGGCCTTCATGGAGCGTTATGCCGCCTTCAGCGGTGTCTCGGCGGCAATGGCGGAGCCGATGTCGTGGTTGAAACTCCTCGGTGCTTTCTGCGTCAGCGTGATGATGAACACCGCTTTCGCCCCCGTCTTCATGACCGTCCACAAAATTTCCGACATGCACATCAACGAGCACGGCGGCGCCTTTTCGGCCTTGTTCAAGCCGGTGGCCGTCAAACGCCATATTTGCGAGATGGACTGGGGCGTGCAGTGGGGCTTTGTCTTCAAGAAGACCATCCCGTTGTTCTGGATTCCCGCGCACACCCTCACCTTCTGTCTGCCTCAGGATCTCCAAGTCCTCTTCGCCGCCTTCTGCAGCGTCATCCTCGGTCTCTTCCTGTCGATTGCCGCGAAGAAAGGGAAGTAGCTTTTGGCTTTTGGCTGGTTAATAGCTGAAGACTAGTACAGGAAGTTGTTGTACGGGTATATTTGGATGTGAAGCTTCTTGATTTCCTCATAGAGGAAGTCTTTCATTTCGTTGACATTCTCCTTTGTCTTGGCGGAGATGAAGAGCGTTTTCGGGCCGAGTTTCGCCATCCAGGTGGCCTTGAGCTCTTCTAGGGTGACGTTCTCCTTGGTCTTCGGAGTGAGGTCGTCTTCCGCCTTCTCCACCCATGAGTATTGGTCTATCTTGTTGAAAATGATGACGGTGGGTTTCCCGCCGCAGTCGATTTCGTCTAACGTCCGCTGCACGGTCTGGATCTGCTCCTCGAAATCGGGGTGGCTGATGTCGACAACGTGCAACAGCAGGTGTGTCTCGCGGATCTCATCCAACGTCGATTTGAACGATTCCACTAGGCCGTGTGGTAGTTTTCGGATAAATCCCACCGTGTCAGAAAGTAAGAACGGGAGGTTCTGAAAGACGACTTTCCGGACGGTGGTGTCGAGGGTGGCGAAAAGCTTGTTTTCGGTGAGCACGTCGGAGTTGCTGAGGAGGTTCATGATGGTGGATTTCCCGACGTTGGTGTAGCCCACGAGTGCGACGCGGACGAACTGCTCGCGGTGACCGCGTTGGGTCTTTTTTTGCTTGTCGATTTCTTTCAACCGCTTTTCCAACAAGGAGATACGGTCACGGATGATACGGCGGTCGGTCTCGATTTCCTTTTCGCCGGGGCCTCTCATGCCGATACCGCCGCGCTGTTTTTCCAAGTGCGTCCACATGCCGGTGAGGCGCGGAAGCAGGTATTTGTACTGCGCCAGTTCCACCTGCGTTTTGGCGTGGGCGGTCTGCGCGTGCTTGGCGAAGATGTCGAGGATGAGGTGCGTGCGGTCCATCACCTTACACCGCGTAAGTTCCTCGATGTTACGCTGTTGTGACGGCGGAAGCTCGTCGTCCACCACCACCATGTCGATGTCGTTTTCGTGCACGTAGTCGGCCACTTCGCGGATTTTGCCGGAGCCGAAGTAGGTTCGCGTGTCGGGGTGGGCGAGGTTCTGGATGAATTTCCTCACGCATTCGCCACCGGCGGTCTCCACCAGGAAAGCCAGCTCGTCAAGGTACTCCATCGTTTTTTCTTCTGCCACATCGGGGGTGGAGACGGCAATTAATACAGCCGTTTCGCGGTAGTTGTCAGGGTGTTCTGTCGCCATGATGCTCTTGTTGGTTCGGTAAAGGTTTTGAGCGGCAAAAATACAAAATTTGAGGATGGCACGATGATACGATGGCACGATGACACGATGAGAGGATTCCAAATTGTTCCATTTTTTTCCAATATTTCTTCCGTTCGCAAGGTGTAATTTCCTAAAAATTCCAATTAGATTTTTATCTAGCTGATAATAAACAAGATAACAGTTTTCTTAACAGATTGATTTAAATTACTGTATATCAATTCTTTGATATTGCTGTTGATTTCTGTTGATAACTTTTTTCCAATATTTTCCATATTGAAAATCAGTAAGATAAGGTGTTTTTTTAACAACATGAGTTAAATAAGATGCGATTTATGGAAATATGTTATGGAAAAATTATATTTTTGTCGCTCGAAAATTAACATAGAAAAAGTTATGACAACGGAATACGGATATTGGGAAGTCTCAATAGAGAAGAGCGGACGGCTGAAGCTGCCCACGGCTCTTCTTCGTGCGTTGTCAGAGGATGAACGCAGCACGTTCTATGTTACGCACGGCTTCGGCGAGTATATCATGCTGTGGTCGGAAAAGGCTTATCGCAAGCAGATGGACTATATGAACTCTCTGGATCGGAACCTTACCCGTGTGAAATTGTATCGGAATGCTTTCCTGCGTAACACGGCCATGTTGGAATGTGACGCGCAGCACCGCATCGTCATCCCGAAACCGCTGATGGAGATGTATGCCATTGACAAGGAGCTGGTGATGGTGCTGGATAACGGTCAGATCGAGATGTGGAATAGCCGGAAGTATCACGAGAAGTTTGATATGAGTCCTGAGGATTTGGAAAAACTCAACGAGGAGATGCACCTCGGTCACTATTTACCGGAGAAGGAGGGGCCCAATGGAATATCATAACCCTGTTCTCCTTCAACTTTCTGTCAATTATCTGGTTACAAATCCTGATGGGATTTATGTCGATGTCACCTACGGTGGCGGCGGGCATTCCCGTGCTATTCTAGAGAAACTGACTGCCGGACGTCTCGTCGCTTTCGACCAAGATGCCGACGCCCAATCGCAACTTGTTGATGATGAACGGTTTTCCTTTGTGGCATCGAATTTTAAGAACCTCACCCGTTTTTTGCAGTACCATAAGGCTTATCCTGTGGACGGTATTTTGGCCGACCTTGGGGTCTCTTCCCATCAGTTCGACACGCCGGAGCGCGGCTTCTCCTACCGCGAGGATGGAATTTTGGACATGCGGATGAACACCCAATCGGGGAAATCAGCACAAGATGTTGTCAATCAATATGATGAGAAAGCTCTGAGTGACATTTTCTACCGTTACGGGGAGCTTCCCGACGGACGAGCTTTGGCCCACCGTATCGTCAAGGCTCGCGAGGAACAGCCCATCACCACCACCCACCAGTTGGTTGCGGCTCTGAAACCCTCTTTGCTGCGCGGCAAGGAGAACAAGACGTTGTCCAAGATTTTCCAAGCGGTCCGCATCGAGGTGAACCAAGAGATGTCGGTGCTGGAATCCTTTTTGGAACAAACGGTTGATGCCCTGAAGGTCGGAGGTCGTCTCGTGGTCATCTCCTACCATTCTTTGGAAGATCGCATGGTGAAGAATTTCATGCGCGCCGGGAAACTGGACGGAGAGGTGGAGAAGGATTTTTTCGGCAATCCGCTGACCCCGTTCAAACTGCTGACAAGAAAGGCAATACAGCCTGATGATGAAGAAATTAACTCTAACCCTCGCGCCCGTAGCGCCAAGTTGCGTGTTGCCGAGAAAATAAAACCTGTCAATCATGGAAACCACCTCTAGAAATATCAACCCCAATCAAAAGCCGGAAAAGACCCGTTTTGGCGAGTTCTTCTCCAATATTTTCGGTGGTGAAATATTGGTGAAAAAGAAGATGCGGCCGTGGTATTTCTATGTTTTCTTTTTGCTTGTGCTGGTCACCGTGCTGGTTGTCAGCGAGCAGCGCATCCACATCAAAGAGAAAAAAATCATGGAACTGGAAAACACCTACAAGGCCGAAATCAGCCGACTGAAAGCGAACAACCAGTTCATTCCATACGAGAAAAACAAAATCCTTATCCAAAAGATGCAGGAAAAAGGATATATCACCGATGAAAAACAGTGCTTTACGGTGAAAGCGACCCCGAAACCGGTGGAGAAACGCCGTTGGTTCAAGAGAAAGGAGCGGAAACATGAGAACAAGTAGCAAACAGGAGCCTTCCCCTTCCACTTTGAGAAGGATGACTGTCGTATACCTGCTGATGGTGTTGGTGGGTGTGGCTTGCCTGGCCAAAATCCTGTACCTTTCCATCGTGGAGCGCGCCGTGGCGTCGGGCACGTCTGACAAATGCGTGGACACCACTGTGCCAGGATGGGAGGATAAGGTCACGGATGACACCTACTGCTTTGTCCGCGAGAATATGCTACGGCCTGTCCGCGGGGAGATATACGATGACCATGGCCGTGTGCTGGTGGCCAACTTCACTGTTTTCGAGGTGGCGTTCGACGGCAAGGGCTTTGCACGCGAATACGCCGACACCCTGCAGAAGAACCCGAAAGCTTTCGATGAGATTTTCCGCAAGTTGTCCGATGATTTCTACTACCAGTTCAAAGACCGTTTCCCGAGATACAGTGCGGACTACTATTACGACTTTTTCACGAAAAATATCCAAAAGAAGAAATATGCCACGCTTTTCCCTGTGAAAGAATGGGATGAGAAGATGTGGGTGATGGGTGTGGACACGGCATTCATCAAGAACCGTCCATATTTATATAGAACTGTCGTCAACAGCGAGGGGGATTCCATTCGGAGAAGGATTGTCAACACCCATTTCAACTATGTGCCCGCCAGTGTGCGCATCAACCCTTATGGTGAGATGGCGAAGCGGACGTTGGGGGTGGAGATGCCGGACCGGCAGTTCGGGCTGGAACATGCCATGAACGACATTTTGGCCGGTGTGGACGGGAGTAAAAAATACCTTGAGCTGAACCACGCCAAAGTGCCGTTGCGCGAGCGTATGGATCCGGAGGATGGTCACAACATACACACAACCATCAAGTTGGAGATCCAACACGCGGTGCATAATGAACTCTCGCGGAAGCTTTCGGAACTGAATGCCGAATGGGGATGCGCCATCGTGATGGAGACCAAGACGGGTGAGATCAAGGCCATATCCAATCTTCGTCGCGCCGCCGCTGATGCCTCTTACTATACGGAAAGTATGGAATATGCCCTCGATGCCAAGGTTGAACCTGGTTCCACCTTCAAATTGGCCTCTTTGCTGGCTTATCTGGAGAAAAATGACGATGACACCAGCAAAGTGTATCCCATTTACAACCATACATTCGAATTTCCCACAAAGTCGGGACAGATTAAGCGGTATTACAAGTGCGATCACAAGTATAACCCTATTGACGTTCCTCCCATTGAGGTTTTCAAGCGTTCTTCCAACGTCGGTATCGCCGAGATGATTTTCACGACCTACGGGAGAAGAGGGTTCCCGAAATATCTTGAGCAGCTGAAGAAATTCGGATTGCTGGATACCATCCACAGCCAGCTGGGGGACATCATGCCCGCCCGAATCAAGGATGGCACCAACGATTTCAACACCTATTACGCCACTTGTTTCGGTGCGGGATTCAATATCCCGATTATCCGCACGCTGGTGTATTATAACGCTGTTGCCAATGGCGGAAAGATGATGGCTCCGCTGTTCGTGCGGTACGTCACTGACACGTACGATACTATACAACGTTTTGAACCTCAGGTTCTTATTGAAAAAATCGCCTCTGATACCACGATAATGAAAGCCCGGAAATATTTGGAACAGGTGGTGTGGGGCGAGCACGGCACGGCCTACCGGTTCCGCGATGAGAACTGCATGTTCGCCGGCAAGACGGGAACCCGTGACATCTGGGACGAGAGCATCGGTAATTACCGGAAAGACATAAACGCGGTCTCTTTCTGCGGCTATTTCCCGATGGACAAGCCGCAATACACCGTCATCGTCTATATCTACGGGGTCCCGCAACATAGTACCGTGGCGGCGGATGCATTCGCACGTATCGCGCGCAGCATTATGAACAGCTCCAATTACAGCGCGACACGCAGAGTTGAGGATTATCCATTCACCCCGTTGGCGCGTACCGCACCCATCCGTAAAAAGTATTTCAACACTTTGTTGAAAGGGTTGGGTTACGATACGGTCAGCTACGAGACCGCCGCCCCTTATCTGAGAGTGGATGCCGCCGATACGAACAAACATGTGACGGTGACGGCTTTACAGGCAAATACCTATCAGAAAATGCCGGATGTACGTGGCATGATGGCGGCGGATGCCGTCACGGAGTTGATTCGGGCTGGCTATAACCCACGAATCATCGGTAAAGGCCGCGTCAAAACACAGGTTTACGATGACAAAACGCATACGGTGAAATTGTACCTGGACCCGTGAATGTCGGGCGTATGCGATACGCCTCTACCGAGCTTTCATCCCTGCCGGGATGTCAAGGAATAAACCATAACCTTCTAACCTCCTAACCTCTATAACCTCTTAACCTATAACCCCGCTTCAATAACCCATAACCTATAACCCATAACCATTAAAAAAGACAATGAAACCATTAGATATATTGTTGAAAGCGCTGCGTAGCTGTGAGCTGACGGGAAATCCGGGGATTGAAATCACGGAGATCCTGTTTGATTCGCGTCGCGTGGCGACACAGCCGAAAGGATGTTCGCAACTTTATGTGGCACAACGTGGTACACAAACCGATGGGCACAAGTACATTGCTGCGGCGATTGCTCAAGGGTGTCGTGCGGTGGTTTGTGAAACACTGCCGGAGACTTTGGACAAGGAGGTTTGCTACATCAAGGTGGCGGACAGCTCTGTGGCGTTGGGGCAATTGGCGGATGCATATTACGACCATCCGAGCCGCAAGCTGAAACTGGTCGGCATTACCGGTACCAACGGCAAGACCACGACAGTGACGCTTTTGCACCGTTTGTTCATGTCTGCCGGTCACCAGACAGGTCTGCTTTCCACGATAGTAAATAAAGTCGGAGATGAGGAGATCCCGTCCACGCACACCACTCCCGACGCTGTGGAACTCAACCAGTTACTCGCGCAAATGGTGGACCGTCATTGCGAATACTGCTTTATGGAGGTGAGTTCGCACGCACTTTGCCAGCATCGTGTGTCCGGACTGCGCTTTGCCGGAGCTATCTTCAGCAACATCACCCATGACCATTTGGACTTCCACAAGACGTTTGCCAATTATATTGCCGCGAAAAAGTCCTTTTTCGACAAACTCCCGAAATCCGCTTTTGCACTCACCAACGTGGATGACAAGAACGGGCGTGTGATGGTGCAGAACACGAAAGCAGCCATTCATACTTACAGTTTGCGCACCGCAGCCGATTTCAAGGGGGTCGTGATGGAGAATGCCTTTTCGGGTTTGCACATGCGCATCAACAATCGCGAAGTCTTTTTCCGCTTGTGCGGGAAATTCAATGCATACAACTTATTGGCCATTTATGGAGCCGCTGTGTTGTTGGGGATGGATGAGTATGACGCGCTCGCGCGGATGAGTATGTTGGAGAGTGCGGCAGGGCGGTTTCAGATGCTGCATTCTGAAAATGGAGGCACGGCCATTGTCGATTATGCCCACACCCCGGATGCACTGGAGAATGTGTTGAAGACCATCCGCGACATTGTGGGAAAAGAGGCTGAGGTGATCACAGTGGTGGGTTGCGGCGGTGACCGTGACGCGCTGAAACGGCCCGAAATGGCGGAGATTGCCTGCAAGTACAGTTCCAAGGTGCTGCTGACCTCCGACAACCCGCGCACCGAGGATCCCATTGCTATCTTGGATGACATGCAGAAAGGGGTTCCCGCAAGCAAAGCGAAGCATGTGCTGGTCATCGAAAACCGTCATGAAGCCATCAAGACGGCTTGCATGATGTTGCCATCCGACGGCGTTCTGTTGGTGGCGGGGAAAGGTCATGAGAACTATCAGGAAATCAACCACGTCAAACATCATTTTGACGACACGGAGGAAATAAAGAATTTTTTCAACATCAAATAAGTCAGTAGATTATGTTGTATCATCTGTTTTCTTGGCTTCATGAAAGCGGCTATCACGGGACTCGGATTTTCCAGTACATCTCGTTCCGTTCCGCAATGGCTTTTGTGTTGGCATTGTTCATATCTGTTTTCATAGGAAAATACTTCATTCAATTTTTGAAAAAGAAACAGATAGGTGAAAGCGTGCGCGATTTGGGGCTTGCGGGCCAAAGCGAGAAAGCGGGAACCCCGACCATGGGTGGACTGATCATCATCGCGGCTATCCTCATTCCTGTGCTGCTGCTTTGTAATCTCACCAATATTTACATTATCCTGATGATTTTCACCACGATATGGTTAGGAATATTAGGTTTTGCCGATGACTATATCAAGGTGTTCAAGAAGAACAAAGATGGGCTCTCCCCGAGAAAAAAACTGATCGGGCAGATTATCCTTGGTCTATTAGTGGGTGCAACCATGTATTTCCATCCCGATGCGATGATTAGCGAGAAGAAAGTGCAGAAACAATCGTTGACACAGGTGAGCCCCAACGAGCTGTTGCAGGTGGAGAATCAGGAGAAAGCCAACACGCCCAAACTGTTTGATGAACCCCATCACTCCTCTAAGACCACGATTCCTTTTGTGAAGAATCACGAGTTGGACTATTCAGCACTCACCCGCTGGATGGGAGACAAGAGTGGAAGATGGTCATTTCTGCTTTTCATCCCGATCATTGTGTTCATCATAGCCGCCGTCTCCAACGGGGCGAACCTCACTGACGGACTGGATGGGTTAGCGACAGGGACGACCGCCTCCATCGCGGTCGGTATAGCTATCCTGGCGTATGTCTCGGGTAACGTGATATTTGCCAACTATTTGAATATCATGTATATCCCGAATATAGGGGAGTTGGTGATTTTCATTTCTGCCGTGATTGGCGCCTGTATCGGGTTTTATTGGTGGAACTGTTATCCCGCTCAGGTATTCATGGGTGACACCGGAAGCCTTACCTTAGGCGGCATTGTGGCGGTGTCATGCATCATCATCCGCAAAGAACTCCTCATCCCTATTCTTTGCGGTGTCTATTTGGCCCAGTCCATATCGGTAATCATGCAGGTGTCCTATTTCAAATACACTAAGAAACGGTATGGCGAAGGGCGCCGGATCTTCTTGATGGCACCACTGCACCACCATTTCCAGAAAAAGGGCCTTCATGAATCGAAAATTGTACAACGATTCATAGTGGTCAGCATGATTCTCGCAGTCTTGGCTATAGTGACTTTGAAAGTCAGGTAATTGGAGGATGAGACGATGAGACGATGAAACGATGATTAGATAATATGATAATTGGATAAATAAAAGTAAGTAGAATAATAAACCAAAACCATTATGCCGACTAAAAAAACCAACAGCTTCCGCTTGTTTGAGCAAGCGCGCGAGACCGCCAATCCACGTGTTGGCACACTTTCTGAACAACTTATCAAATTACGTCAACGGAACATTGCCGAATCTCTTGCTGATTTCGAGGGAAATGCCCATAAGCTGGAACATGTCAAAAGCTTCTCGGGCGTTGACTTTGTGGATGACGCGCGTTCCACGACGGCCAATGCGGTGTGGTATTCGCTGCAGTCCATGACCAAGCCCACCGTTTGGATCACCAATATCGACTCTCTTGACGCCCTTACGGAGGATGTCTTGTCAGAGGTGAAATCAAAGGTGAAGGAGGTCGTTTTGCAAGGAGTGTATAATATTGACGTTTACCAAAGGCTGTCCGAGATGGGTGTCCCCGTAATGATGACCATGAGCATGGAAGATGCCGTCAATCACGCTTTTTATGCTTGTCAAAAGGGTGATTTGGTGTTGTATGCTCCTGGAATTCATGGAAATGGCCAGCTTACATACCGTGAGCGTGGGGACAAATTCAAGGCGGCTGTCGCACAACTATAAACCGTCATGGTCATGGAGACTAACATTGACGCCCCTAGAGTGCCTCTGTTGCACAGAATTAAGCTGAAAACGGACAATATCATCCCCATAGTGGTGATATTTCTGACGGCTATATCCATTGTCATGGTTTATAGTATGCGTGGCAACATTGTGCTCCAGCACCTGAAGCATCTGTTGTTCGGATATGTCGGGATGTTTGTTGTGTATCAGTTCGATTATCGCAAACTGGGCGTTTTCGCCCCCGTTTTCCTCTTTGTTGCCGCTGGGCTGTTGATCCTCACCATGTTGTCACAGGCGGTGCGCGGTGTCACCATTCTCGGGCGAGATGTGCAGACGTTCTACTTTATCGGCTTCCTGATAATCTTCTACATATCCAACTATATTGCACGGCAGTATCATAACCATGGGGAACTGACCAGCGCCAATGTCCGGTTCCTCTTCCTCTTGTTGGGTGGCTTCTGTGTCGGCATCGCCACCATGAACATGTCCACTGCCATTATTCTATTCATAACCGGAATGGTTATTTTCTTTGTGGGAGGCTTCAAGCTGAAGGATATTGCCGGCATGATCGGAATCGTGTCCGCGATCCTTCTGGTGGCTGTGATCATAGTGGCCAACCTGAGTGATGACAAGAAGGCGAAAATAGGCCGTATGGCGACATTTATCAACAGGTGGGAATATTACATCACCAAAGACAACAGTGACGGATATGGAGACCAGATGATTCTGGCAAGGTCTGCCATAGCACGCTCTGGCTTCAACCCTGCCGGTCCAGGGAAGGGGGTCATCAAAAACCGTCTGCCCGAGAAAGAAACAGACTATGCTTTTGCGTCATTGTTCGAAGAAACCGGCATCGTGGTCGGCGTGTTGGTGCTCCTGTCCTATCTGATCATCTTTTATCGAGCGCGGAAAATCGCCAAAGAGGCGACAGGCACATTCGGGAGGATCCTGGCCTTCGGCATAGGATTCTGGTTCACCTGTCAGGCACTGGTGCATATCGGGGTGAACTGCGAGCTGTTGCCCACCACAGGACAAACCCTGCCGTTCATCAGCAGTGGTGGTGCCTCCCTGTTTGTCTCCGGCTGTGCCATGGGTATGCTGCTCAACATCGGCAAAATCTCCTATCTTGAAAATCAGAAAGAGGATCCGTTTGAGATGCTGAGACGGTGATGCGATGAGACGATGATGCGATGAATGATGACAAAATAAATACGGTATAGTCTGTTCACAATTCACTATTCACCAATCACTAATCACTATTCACTAATCACAATACACCAAGCTTCAATAACCCATAACCAATAACCCATAACCATTACTTAATGATTCAAATCAACAAACTGTCAGTCAATTTCACGGGAGATTTCCTGTTCAAGGACATCTCGTTTGTGGCGGGTGACAAGGACCGTATCGGGCTTGTGGGGCATAATGGTGCGGGGAAATCGACGTTGTTGAAGATTATCCATCGGGACATAGAGCCGGCGTCGGGAACGATGGTCATCACCTCTGGACATAGGGTAGGGTATTTGCCGCAGGAACTCGCCGGAACATCCACACTTTCCGTTTGGGACGAGACGGTCTCCGCGTTTGAGGAAATTCGCATCATGGAGCGCAAAATGCAGCAGATATCCAACGAGCTGGCCGAACGCACGGATTACGAATCTGAAGGGTATGCCCAGCTGACCCAGCAACTTTCCGACTTGAACGACAGATATAACCACCTTGGTGGCAATATGATAGAGGCCGAAACGGAGAAGGTGTTGGCTGGTATGGGTTTCTTGCGCGAGGAATTCCACCAACCGATGTCCTCTTTCAGCAATGGCTGGCAGATGCGCGTCTGTCTTGCCAAAATCCTCCTTCAAAAACCCGAAATCATCCTTTTGGACGAGCCCACCAACCATCTTGACATCGAATCCATCCAGTGGCTGGAGGATTACTTGGCCAATTATGACGGATGTGTCATTCTGGTCTCCCACGACCGCGCTTTCCTTGACCGTGTGACCAACCGTACCATTGAGATCACGTTGGGGAATATTCAGGATTACAAGTGCAGCTACTCCAAATATGTAGAACAGCGTCTGGAACGCATTGAGAGTCAGCAGTCTGCGTATGAAAACCAGCAAAAAGAAATCGCGCAGATCGAGCGGTTTATCGAACGCTTCCGCTATAAGGCCACCAAAGCGCGTCAGGTGCAGAGCCGGATCAAGATGTTGGAGAAGATGGATCGTGTGGAGGTGGACGAATACGACAAAAGTTCCATTTCGTTCAAATTCCCACCTGCGCCGCATTCCGGACTGGTGGTGGTGGAGAGCAAGAATCTCAGCTTGGGTTATGATACAAAACCGGGTGTGCTCAAAGGGGTGGATTTCCGTTTGGAACGTGGTGAACGGGTGGCATTCGTGGGTCGAAATGGAGAGGGCAAATCGACTATGGTGAAAGCCATCGTAGGTGCACTGCCCTCCGAGAGCGGTGAATTGCAGCTTGGTTATCAAGTGGTTGTAGGTTACTATGCACAGAACCAGGCGCAGCTGCTCAACCCCGAAAAGACGGTTTTCGAGACCATTGACGATGTGGCGGTTGGCGATATAAGACCCAAAATCCGCACCATCCTCGGCAGTTTCCTTTTCGACACGGAAGATACCGAAAAAAAAGTGAAAGTGCTTTCCGGAGGCGAAAAGGCGCGGCTCGCGTTGGCGAAACTGTTGCTGTCCCCCTTCAATCTGCTTATTCTCGACGAGCCGACTAATCATCTAGACATGCCTTCCAAGGATGTGCTCAAAAACGCCCTGTTGCAGTACGAAGGCAGTCTGATTCTCGTCTCCCACGACCGTGACTTCCTGCAAGGGTTGACTTCCAAGGTCTATGAGTTCAAGAACCATCAGATGCATGCTTTCGTCGGCGATGTCTATGATTTCTTGGCGCAGCGTAAGATGGAGACGCTCAACGAATTACAAAGCCGGAACGTTACCACATCCAGTGCTTCCGGCGAGAAGGTGTCCAGCAACAAAGAGTTGTGGGAACAGAAAAAGCAGCGGGAGGCCGACGATAGGAAGAAGAAGAACCGTTTGCGCAAGCTGGAGGATGAGTTGGAGTTGTTGCAGCGTCTGTTGGCTGACACCGAGGAGCGGTTGGCCAATCCAGAAGACAACGCGGAAGCCATCGCCTCTGGCGAGCTGTACCAAGCTTACGAATCAATCAAGGCCGACATCGAAGCGAAAGAGATGGAATGGCTGGAACTGAGCGAATAAAAAAATCAACAACCAGTTTTTTTTTAGAATTTAAAACACGTAGAGACGTTTCATGAAACGTCTCTACAGGGTTTTGCGGAGAGAGCGAGATTCGAACTCGCGGAAGAGTTACCCCTTCGTCAGTTTAGCAAACTGGTGGTTTCAGCCACTCACCCACCTCTCCGTGGTTTCATTTCTGAAATCGGCGGCAAAAATACACTT